>MDTG01361605.1_pt1 | contig 15828 bp, 11 predicted proteins | sample 811421 | NCBI WGS metagenome assembly MDTG01 (sample SAMN05326645, study PRJNA326480) | marine metagenome | isolation source: seawater | place: Pacific Ocean: South East | collected 2011 | reverse complement strand
TCAACCCTATGACTGCCATAAAAGAAATAAAGGATAACAGTTTATTTGGCTTATCGGATCTAAAGTACCTCCATCCAATGAGAAAAGGGTAAGGTCTGAGCATTTTTAACTACCTATATTGTTTTTTTTATATCAGTTTTTCGAAGTTAAGGGATCCTTCTTTAAGCGATAAGATACGATCCATTTTTGCTGCTGCATTATTATCGTGAGTAACAACAATAAAACTTACACCAAGCTCAATATTTAACTGCGATATTACTTCAAGAATAGATTGGCTGGATATATGGTCAAGATTTCCAGTAGGCTCATCTAATAAAACGCAAGATGGACGAGTTATGAGGGCCCTAGCTATTGCCACTCTTTGTCTCTCGCCTCCAGATAGAGATGAAGGTTTATGGTCACATCGGTCAACTAATCCTACCTTCTTTAAAATATCTTTAGAAAGTTTTTTCGCTTTTTTTATCGTAATACCACTAATCAGTAGGGGCATCGCTACATTCTCTATTGCTGAAAATTCACTGAGTAAATGGTGGAACTGGTATACAAAACCAAGGTGTTTGTTCCTCCATGAGGCTTTTTGATCCTCATTCATATCAACCCATTTTCTACCCATTACGCATACAAAACCCTCATCGGGATCATCCAATCCTCCCATTAGGTTAAGTAGTGTAGTTTTTCCCGAACCAGAAGACCCTATAATTGCAATTTTTTCGCCTATAGAAAGCTTTAATGAGACATCATTAAGAATTTCAATTTTTTTACCTGTTTCTAAAAAAGACTTTGAGAGCCCTTGACACTGCAATATGGTTTTAGCGTCGTCTATCATGGCGAAGTACCTCTGCAGGTAAAATCTTAGATGCTTGATAAGCAGGATAAATAGAAGCTAGTATGCTCAGCATAATGCTAAAAAAACATATAGATAATATATCCGCCCAAACTAATACGGATGGAATCTTAACTATAAAAAAAATATTTGGGTCAAAAATATGAAGTCCAGCAATGCTCTCTACCCAGCTAACGATCTCTCCTATATTTTTCGCCAAAAAGCATCCAAAAATGCTACCGCTTATTACCCCTAATAAACCAATAATAAATCCCTTCATCATAAATATAGTTGCAATTGTACTTGCTTGGGCTCCTAGTGTTCTTAAAATTGCTATATCGCGCCTTTTGCTGCTAACTGTGAGTATAAGGCAAGCCACTATATTAAACCCCGCAATAACGATAATGATTGATAACAATAACGCAACAAACCTTTTTTCCATTTTTATTGCATTGAATAACGCTGTCATTTCTGTAGCCCAAGTCTTTATAGTATAAGAGGGGTCAATATTCGCTTTCAAGTATGGTGTGATTTTGTTTGCAGCAATTGGATCTGATAATTTTAATTTAATGCCATTTACATTTTTCCCCAATAGAAATAGTCGTTGTGCATCCTCATAATTGATAATTGCTAAACCGCTATCAACTTGTGATCCAACTTTATAAATCCCCTTTACATAGAATCGCTTATAACGAGGAAATATACCCATCGGGGTAATATTTAGTTTAGTTAACGAGAAAATTACTGGTTCTCCAACTTTTACATTCAGTGCATTAGCTAAAATGCTACCAATAATTACACCGAATTCTCCTACTTTGAGATCCTTAATTTTTCCAACAAGCATATGCTGATCAATTTCGCTCGACCTAGTTTCGTGTAATGGAGAAATACCCTGCAATAGGGCTCCCTGACTTAACGAAGAAGAAGATATTAAAACATATCCTTCAACTAAGGGAGAATAACTTTGAATACCTTTTATCTCCAAAATTTTTTCACCCAGTGTCGTCCAATCAGTAATTCCAGATTCTCTGTACACAGACATATGAGGTAATACATTAAGAGTCCTTTTTTTTATCTCTTTATCAAATCCGTTCATTACTGACAGAACAACGATCAGAATCGTAACCCCTAAAAACATAGCTAAAAGGGAAATCGTTGAAATAAACGAAATATATCGATTTCCCCGCTTTGCAGTAATGTGTCTATATGCGATAAAAAAAGGGAGTTTGAGTTTCATAGTTTATTTTTTATTCTCAGATGTATTTTTGCATCAAAAGGTAATTCAGATATGTGTAGTTTAAAATTTGGATTGCAAAAAATATGAAGTCAAATAAATCCTAGGAAATTAAAATAGCTTATTTTTACAGAAAAGAAAATATTAGCAGTTACTCAGATGCAATATCTGCCTCACTCAATAATGATGCTATGTAAGCACCATAATCTCTATTAGCAGTGGCTGCTGCACTAGATTTAAATATTTTTAGTTTCTCTGAAAGACGAAGGTTTTCGTAGTTGCCATATGAAACTTTTGTTAAAGCCAACAAAACATAATCTCCATTTGGCATTATGATATGGTTAACTGCTGATTTTTTTTCAGGTAAAATCATTGAAAAAACAAACTTTTTCCTTGGATCAATCTCTTCTTCTGATAAAGAAATTTTGGAATTAAACTCAACCTGCCATGCAAGATTTTCAGATTTAGCTATTGATTCAATATTTTCTCCATTATTAAGTCTTTGCTTCAGCTCAGTACCGTATGAAAGGATTTTTTTAGATGCCATTTCATACTTGATGATTTCTTCAATTTGACCGGCTACTTCAGTAAGCGGTTGAATTTTTGATGGTATTTTTTCACGAACAAATAATACCACGGCATGATCGTCAGAAATTTCAATTACATCGCTAGCATAACCATCATTCATAACTGAAGGACTAAAAGCAGCACTTATAACCTTTTTATTGGCAATTATCCCTTTCCCGCCATCGCGACCAAAAGAATCACTGATCTTCAAATCTAAGTCCATCATATCCGACACACTTTTTAAAGAGGTGGCGTTATAAGCTAGCTCTTTAAGCTCCTCAATCTTTTCAGGAATCGAGTCTCTCGCTATTTGTAGTCCAACCTGCTTACGTATGATTGGCTCAGAAACCTCTCTGGTTGGGACCTCAGCAGACTTTACCTCAATCAGCTTCATTAGATGGATTCCAGCTTTGGTTTTAGTAATTTCAGAAACTTCACCGACAGATAAATTTTGTAATAAGGCATCCAGTTCTAGTGGAAGCTCACCTTTACGGACATAACCTAGATCTCCTCCTTCACTGGAGGTTAAAAAATCATCTGAATATCTAGACGCAAGTAACGAAAAATCTTCATTATTTTTAATTTTTTGTTGAATTGTGTCCATTACAGCTAAATGACTATCATCATCCTGGAAATCTAATAATATGTGAGAAACTTTATAGCTTACATCTGCTTCAGCTCTTCTTAATATGTCTTGATAACTATCTTCGATGACATCAGAGTCTATCTCTATATTTTTTAACAGATCTGATGATTTTAACTCTACGTATTCTATTATAACTTTTTCTTCAGTAAGAAATTTTGATGAGTATTTATCATAATATCCTTTAACTTCATCAGCTGATGGCTGCACTTTCTTTTTTTGCACATCAATTGGTATAGTCAGATAATAATAATCTCTTGATTGATCAAGAAGATCAGCTAAAAGTTCCAGTTCTTTTTGTGTAGAAAATCCCGTTGAAACAACACCTTGAAGAAATTGTTGCGCTAGAAAATCAGAATAAATAGCCTTATAATGGGATGTGGGTGTATACCCCATCTGCCTTACTACGAAGCTATATAATTCAGAATTAAATTTTCCATCCTGCTTAAACTCAGGAACGTTAACCAATAATGAGTCTATTGTTTTTTTAGGTATAGACATTCCTAATTCAGATGCAGTTTGCTCCTCTACTTTTTGTCGAATTAAACGTGAGAGTACATTAGGCCTTAAAATATCATCACTTATTAGAGATGAATCAATATCTTTAATCTTGCTCTTAATTTGTTGCTTTCTTACAAGAATAGCCTGCTGGAGATTTATTTCAGTTATAGAGTCACCGTTGACATTAGCTACCTCTTTAGCAGTCGTTCTAGTTTCAAAAAGTGCGTCAACACCAAAAAGAGCAAATGGAATGATTATAATCACCACTAAAACGACTTTGGTTACACCGCTAAGGTTATCTCGAAAATCTTGAAGCATATATTTCTCTTAACTTTGAAATTAGGCTTTTAGTTATCTAATTTTATGAATTTATTATAAAAAAAGGCGCATCGCTGATGCGCCTTTTGATTAAAAATCCTAAATACATGGTACAAGCGTTGTTAAGAGTTTACTGAATCCTTAAGCGCTTTACCTGCTTTAAAGCTTGGCACATAGGCTGCTTTAATCTGTATCTCTGCACCAGTCTGTGGGTTACGACCCGCACGAGCTGCTCGATGTTTAACGGCAAAAGTACCAAAACCTACGAGTGAAACTTGATCTTTTTTGGATAACGCTGTTGTTACTGCGGTAATTGCCGCATCTAGTGCACGTCCGGCAGAAGCTTTTGATAAGTCCGCTCCGTCGGCAATTGCATCAACTAATTCAGATTTATTCACAATGATCCCCTTTCAATTTTGTTTGTGTGGACTAACTTGTAAAGCATTCAAATCGCCGTATGTGTTGTTTAAAAATTGCTGATTTATCATGCTACATCAACTTTATACCAACCCACCGCTGGCCGGTCAAGCATTTAGTGAGTATTAGCGCGGGGTTCAGGCATATTTTTTTTATTTACGTCTTCTTTTAAGACTTTATTGTAGTCCTCATCTGAGAGTTCAACTGGCTTTGTGAGCAGCGCAGCACCAAAAACTTCGTCTATCCACCTTACGGAAATAATTTCAATATCTGCTTTTATATTTTCTGGAATTTCGGTGAGTTCGTGCTCGTTTTCATAAGGGATAATAACTTTAGTTATACCACCACGATGGGCAGCGAGAAGTTTTTCTTTCAATCCACCTATCTTTAGAACCTCTCCTCTTAGTGTAATTTCTCCTGTCATTGCAACATTTGCTCTCACTGGTATCCCTGTTAAAGCCGATGCAATAACTGAACACATAGCGATTCCAGCGCTTGGTCCATCTTTAGGTGTAGCTCCTTCTGGAACATGTATGTGTAGGTCTAACTTTTCATGAAAGTTCTGCTGAATCCCTAAAACTTGGGCGCGACTTCTAATAACAGTCATCGCTGCTTGTATAGACTCCTGCATGACATCTCCTAGAGAGCCCGTCTTTATAAGCTTACCATTACCTGCTACAGTTGAACTTTCTACAGTCAGCAACTCTCCGCCCATTTGAGTCCATGCAAGTCCAGTTACTTGTCCAATCTGACTTTTTTCATCAGCACGTCCAAAGTCATATTTTTTTATACCAAGTAATTCTTCGAGATGATTTGGTGTAACTAAAAAATTATCTCGAGTTTCTTTACGTGTATTTCTAATAACAATCTTTCGACAAAGTTTTGCAAGTTGCTTTTCAAGCCCTCTCACTCCAGCCTCTTTAGTATAGAATCGAATGACATTTATCATAGAATCTTTTTGTATTACTAGCTCTTTTTGTTCCAAACCGTTAGCTTTTAGTTGTTTTGGTAACAAATATTTTTGTGCAATATTTAATTTTTCATCTTCTGTGTAGCCTGAAATTCTAATTATCTCCATTCTGTCAAGAAGTGGAGGTGGGATATCTATCGTATTTGCAGTGCAGATAAACATAACTTCTGATAGATCGTAATCCACCTCAAGGTAATGATCACTAAATTTATTATTTTGCTCCGGATCAAGAACCTCCAACATAGCTGAAGAGGGATCACCTCGATGATCTGTCCCCATTTTTTCAATCTCATCTAGCAGAAAGAGAGGATTTTTTACTCCCACTTTTGATAACTTCTGAATAAGTTTTCCCGGGAGAGAGCCTATATAAGTTCTTCGATGCCCTCTTATTTCGGCTTCATCTCGCACACCGCCCAGAGACATGCGTACATATTTCCTACCCGTCGCCTTGGCAATTGACTCACCCAGTGAGGTTTTTCCGACGCCTGGTGGTCCAACTAAACAAAGCACAGGACCCTTAAGAGTTTTAACTCGCTTTTGTACAGCTAAAAATTCGAGGATCCGCTCTTTGACATCGTTCAAACCAAAATGATCTTCATTTAAAATACGTTCTGCCCTTTTTAAATCATGCCTTACTTTTGAACGTTTTTTCCAAGGAACACTTACTAGCCAGTCAATATACCCTCTCAGAACAGAGGCTTCTGCCGACATTGGTGACATAGCTTTAAGTTTTTTTAACTCTGCTCTAGCTTTAGCTAATGGTTCTGAGCTCATGCCTACATTCATAATTTTTTGCTCTAGCTGATGAAGATCATCATCTTCCTCAGTTTCACCTAATTCCTTTTGTATAGCTTTCATTTGTTCATTCAAAAAATATTCTTTTTGACTTTTTTCCATCTGTTTTTTTACTCGTACACGTATTTTTTGTCCGATATCGAATAATTCAATTTCTGACTCCATCAGGACTAATAGAAGCTCAAATCTATCGATTAAAGCCTCTAGCTCTAACATATTTTGTTTTTGTTCTATAGTTAGGGGTAGATGGTTGGCTAAACTATCTGCTAGATGCTCTGGATTGACTGTAGCTTTAATCAGAGTCATAGTCTCTGTGGAGATTTTTTTGCTCAGATTTGCGTATTGCTGAAACTTATCCAATGCCAGCTGTTTTATTGTTTCAGCCTCGTTATCTTCGAGCTCTAAAGCTAAATGTCTTTCGTATGTTGATAGAAAAAATCCTTGGGAATCCTCTATTTTACTTATTTTAATTCTTTCTAAGCCTTCGATTAATACTTTTACGGTTCCATCCGGAAGCTTAAGCATTTGCTTTATATCTGAGAGAGTTCCATAAAAGTTAAGATCATTTACATCAGGATTGTCTTCTGTAGAAATTTTTTGTGTAACAACTAAAATCTTTTTGTCCTCAGACATAGCTTTGTCTAGGGCAGCAATGGATTTATCTCGACCAACGAACAGAGAGACTGATAAATTTGGATAAACCACTACATCGCGCAACGGTAGCAAAGGCAATTCTTGAGATGGATCCTTGTCGATCATTGTTAACCTCATTCAAAAGTATAAATTTAATTATAAATATTGGGGCGCAATGATTTAAAACAAGGTTAATTTTTAAAAAAATATATAATAAGATTTATAAGCTTAGTGTATATAAAAATTATTCACTAGCTACTACCTTGGGATCAGTATTTTGGTATACCATAAGAGGCTCCGATTCGCCCCGAACGACAGAACTGTCAATAACTACTTTAGTAATATTTTCTTCTGTCGGAGTTTCATACATAGTATCTAATAAAATATCTTCGATAATTGAGCGTAATCCTCTTGCGCCTGTTTTTCGAATAAGAGCTCTTTTTGCTATTTCTTCAGAGGCATCTTTACGGATATCAAGCTCTACTCCTTCCATCTCAAACATTGTAGTATATTGTTTAATCAGCGAATTTTTTGGCTCAATAAGTATGTTGACTAAAGCATCCAAATCTAATTCTTCAAGTGTCGCTATAACTGGTAATCTCCCGACAAATTCTGGTATTAGCCCGTAGCTTACTAAATCTTCCGGTTCTAAATCTGCCAAAGTCTGTCCAATATTTTTTTCATTATCTTGTGCTTTAATAGATACATTGAAACCAATACCACTATTATCAGATCGATCCCTGATTACTTTTTCTAGACCAGAAAAAGCACCCCCACAAATAAATAAAATATTTGATGTATCAACTTGAATAAATTCCTGTTGTGGATGCTTTCTGCCGCCTTGTGGGGGAATTGATGCAACAGTCCCCTCTATCAACTTTAAAAGTGCCTGCTGTACACCCTCACCAGACACATCTCTTGTAATCGAAGGGTTATCTGACTTACGTGATATTTTATCAATCTCGTCTAAATAAATTATGCCACGCTGTGCCTTATCAATATCATAATCACACTTCTGAAGGAGTTTCTGGATTATATTTTCAACATCCTCGCCCACATAACCAGCTTCTGTTAATGTAGTTGCATCAGCAATTGCAAAAGGAACATCGAGCAATCTAGCTAAAGTCTCAGCCAATAATGTCTTACCGCTTCCTGTAGGTCCCACTAACAATATGTTGCTTTTACCAAGCTCAACATCATTATTAATTTTTGAATCGGTGCGCTGCAATCTTTTGTAATGGTTATAGACTGCAACTGCTAATATTTTTTTTGCTCGGTCTTGGCCAATTACGTATTGATTGAGTGTTTCCTTTATTTCTTTTGGTTTTGGTAGATCGCTAGATGAAGATGAACTGGATTCAAGCTTTTGAACTTCTTCCAAAATGATATCATTACAAAGTTCTACGCATTCATCGCATATAAATACTAAGGGTCCTGCTATGAGCTTTCGAACTTGGTGTTGGCTTTTATTACAAAAAGAACAATAAAGTAATTTGCCATCTTTGTTGCTATCTTCTGTTGTATCGTCTGCCATATGCTTGTATCTCTTAGTCCAAAAAATATACTGAAAATTTATTTAGATTTAGGTCGCTTATCTAAAACTTCATCAATTAAACCATAAGCTTTTGATTCATCTGCACTCATGAAGTTATCACGCTCGGTATCGAGTTCGATTTTTTCTATTGGCTGACCGGTATGCTTTGCAAGACATTGATTTAACCGATCGCGAATTTTGAGAATCTCCTGCGCATGAATGTGTATATCTGAAGCCTGACCATTGGCACCACCACTAGGTTGATGAATCATATTACGTGAATTTGGGAGACAAAATCTTTTTCCGGGCGCACCTGCAGCTAGCAAAAAAGCCCCCATACTTGACGCTTGCCCAATGCACATAGTGCTCACATCGGGAGCTATAAACTGCATAGTGTCATATATTGACATTCCTGCAGTTACTGATCCGCCGGGTGAATTTATATATAAATGGATATCTTTTTTTGAATTTTCAGATTCCAAAAAAAGCAACTGAGCAACAATTAGATTAGCCATATAGTCTTCTACTGGGCCAACCAAAAAAATGACTCTTTCTTTTAATAAGCGTGAATAAATGTCGTAGGAACGTTCGCCGCGAGCACTTTGTTCAACAACAATTGGAACTAAGCCACCTGCGCCACTAATATCATTTTTATATGGAAAATTATCAAAATTCATATTTTTTACCTAAATCAAAGATATTGATTATATTATAACCTAAAGATTAACTGTTTTCGGAAACTTGATCTGGATCTGGAGTAACTGCTTGCTGATAATCTACTGACTCATCAGTAACAACCGCTTGTGACAAAACAAATTCTACTACTTGCTCCTGAAGGACATTTGCTTCAATACTTTTCAAGAGTTCTGGGCTGTCATAATGATACTTAATCACCTCCTCAGGTTTATCGTAACCTGCAGCAATCTCTTGGATTTTGACTCGCACTTTTGTGCCGTCAACATCCATTTGATTCGATTGTACAATTTCATTTACTACTAATCCAACAATAGCTCTTCTTTTAGCTTGTGCTTCAAACATTTCATCAGGTAATAACGATGGATCGAAATTATTTTCACCTCCATCACCAGCAAGTTTTTGTGCCATTTGCTGCTTTAACCCAGAAATCTCTGTTGCAATTCTTGTCAGGGGAACCTCGATTTCATCGTGCAGATTGAAGAGTTCCTGCATTACGCGACCTTTTGTTTTGCCCTCAAGTGCATTTTTAAGATCACGCTGCATATTGTGTAAAACTGCTGAACGAAATACCTCTTCTCCACCAGTCTTAAGACCAAAAAGTGCAAAAAAATCATCATTTAAATCCGGCAATGAGGGCTCTTTTAGCAAATTAAGTTTGATTTTAAACTCTACGGATGCACCCTTAAGTTCTTCAGATTGATAGTTTTCAGGAAAAGTAATTGGGAGAGTTTTTTCGTCGCCTACAGACATTCCAATTATTCCATCCTCGAACCCTGCAACTGCTGTCCCACCACCTATCTCGATGGGATAATTTTCAGCTGTACCGCCGTCAAATTCTTTATTATCCTTTATACCTACATAATCGATTGTTGCCTCGTCGCCATGAGCTGCGGGTCGATCAACCTCAATCCAGTTTGCATGTTGTTTACGTAACCCATCTATCATTACATCAATATCACTATCTTTAACCTCAGCAGATGGAATAGAGACTTTAACTTGCTTTAAATCAGCTAAATCAAAGTCGGGAAGGACTTCAAAAGTAGCTATGAACTGAAGATCCTCGCCGGGTTTATCTATTTTAGGTTCGATATTTGGTGGGCTCGCAGGAGTAACCTTTTCTTTTGTTACTGCCTCATAAAAACATTCCCTTACTTTTTCACTTACTACCTCTTTTCTGATCCCTTGACCGTATCTCTGATTAACAACATTGACAGGAACCTTGCCAACACGGAAACCATCTATTTTTGCGGTTTTTGCAGTTTCCTCAAGACGCTTTTTTACTTCGTCACCTATACGATGAGCCGGAACTGTAATTGTCATTTTTCGCTCAAGACTAGAAGTTGCTTCAATAGAAACCTGCATGGGTGCCTCTCAATGTGTTTTTTATTTAAAATTTTTAATGGTGCGGACGGAGAGACTCGAACTCTCACACCTCGCGGCACTAGAACCTAAATCTAGCGTGTCTACCAATTCCACCACATCCGCTAATTATCAAATCTGAAAACTACAGAAGTAATTTACTCGTCTCATAATAATAAAGGGTGGTGATTTTGCCACATAGGCAAAATCCAATCAACAAAAAGAAAGCATGCACCGACTGCGATAGAGTATTGATTTTAATTATGTATAGGCGAAGCTATAAGTATCACTGACTGATTATCATTAATATTTTTAATAGCTATTTCTTTTTGATATGAGGGCAAAAATAGCCCGCACTCCTTAATCGCTACGATTGAGTTGCAATCGATACTACCCTCAATGACTAGCAATAGTTTATAATTTTTGTCTGCGGTTAAACTTAAAGAAGATTTAGACGATAAAGTTATTCTTGAAACCTTAAAATCATCAAAAACTGCAACCACCTCAATAGTATGATTTAAATTTTTCTCGATAATAGTAAGCTCTGAAAATGGATCAATTCGTTCAGTCATAATACTTAATGCTTTATCCGTATCCCAGTGATCTTGGGTTAAAGTTTTTTGATTAAAGGAGAGTATTAAACGCTCATAGACTGGATTTTGAAATTCCACAACTCTTACACCATGAAGAAGACCATGAGGGGTAAGTAGGGGTATTTTGATAACATCCCCTACCTTAAGAGACAAAATAGATGAAAAATGATTCAGTTCGGAACGTAACTTTTTCTCCTCATATATCCAATCATCTGGAATTAGAGTCATCCATTTAGAAATAACACTTATGGGAAGCGCTTCGTTAAATGCATATCCCTCAAGAGCACGGTAACTATCCAGCCGGGCATCTATCACTTGCCTAATTTTACTATATTTTTTAACAGCTTTCTTGTAGGCTTTATGAAAGTCTTTTTCAGAGGAAAAAGTATTCTTTAGTTCATCATTGAACCCATATCGCATACCTCCTATCTTTTGGGGCCAACACTGTTCATCTATATCAACCACAACATAAACTTCTTGTTTTTTTTCATGAAGCTCAAAATATAAATCACCAAACAAAGGTTCTGGTGCCGGATCTAATATTTTCAGTAAGTTAATTTGTTTTTCTCTGCCTGCAGTGAGGCGCTTTGGTGCTGCAGATAGCACCCAGGGAAGTGGTGAATCATATATTCCATCCGTGACAGAAGAGATGCCTCTTTGCTCAATGCCTGTATACCAAATTTCTTGACCCCAAGGTTTTTCTATATTGACTGGTTTTAGAGCGAGCGGCTGGTCTAACCTGAGAAATGGAAGCTTATTATTACTCAAAAAATCCTTTATAGAATCGAAGCTAGGAGATAAAAGAGAGAAATTAGTACGAAGAAATTCATCAGATGCGGTTACTGTAAAATATATATTTTTATCATGGTAAAAATAAAGAGCTAGTAGCTTAATTGAGGGTTTGTTAGCCAGATAATACTGGATGAAGCTATATTCAACTGCCAAAAAAAGACTTCCTTTAGCGGTATTTTGCTCGCCCGAGAAAAAATTGACTTCATCAGACTCAAATATAGATGCATCTTTATTCTCTTTCTCCCAAATGCTAAGTAATTCTTCAGGATTATCGGACTCGTGTATAAACGTCAAGGAAACCTCCTAAGCTTACAGATTTTTTAAGAGAAGCCTTATTGAGCTTCAAGTCTCGACTACTAATTTGTATCAAAAAAATGGTATCATATTGTATACACTTAGGAGTTAAGATAAATAATAGCAATTTTAGTTTTGCCGTCATTACCTTGATAAACTGTTGAAAAATTATTTCATAATTAAATGGGTATTTAGCTATAGTATTTTTTATTTTTCTTAGCCATTGTTCGCATTTTTAAAGTTGGTTTATATAATTTTCCTAAGTGCTTGTAATCATCTGCTAATTTGCAAAATTTATCGAGGCCTATCTCATCCATCCATCTAAATAAGCCACCACGAAAAATAGGGAAACCCAGACCGTATATAGCAGACATATCTATCTCTGACGGTGAATTAACGATCCCTTCCTCTAAACACAATGAAGCCTCAATGCACATTGGTATGATGAATCTGAAAAGTACTGAATCATCATCAATTTTGACTCCATCTAATATTTTTTTATTTGAACATCGCTTAAAAAGTTTGCTAACTTGTTCATCTGTGTATTTTTTTGGTTTACCTCTTTTGTCATTTTGGTATCTATAAAAACCCTTTTGATTTTTCTGGCCCAGCCTATTTTTTTTATAAAGGATCCAGGTCGGTGAGTTGCTATTTAAAGCTTTCATTCTGTCTGGGTAGCCAGAAATAATTGACGTAAAGCAACTTATAGCAGTATCAAGTCCAATGACATCCAAAAGGTAAGCAGGTCCCATTGGCCAGCCCCAAGCCTCTATAGTTTTATCGACTTCTTGGAAATCGGCTCCATCGGCAACCATCATCTCGAATGCAAAAATAGCTGGAAAAAGAATTCTATTTACAAGGAATCCAGGGCAATCGTTTACAATAATCGGTTTCTTCCCAAGCCTGATAGCATGTGATACTGCAAGTTCTATAGTTTCATTAGAAGTTTTTTTACTTCTAACAATTTCTACTAATGGCATCGCATGTACTGGATTAAAAAAATGCATTCCACAAAATCTTTCAGGATTCTTTAGGCCACCACTGAGGTGATCAATTGAAATAGTAGATGTATTTGAGGTTAATATCGTTTCTGCAGATAATTTCTTTTCAATCTCAACTAAAATCTCGGATTTAATTTTTTCGTTTTCAACAACAGCCTCGATGACAATATCAGCTTTTTCTACTCCCTCGTAATCCAAAGTTGGTTTGATTCTAGTGAGAATATTTTTTGCATGAAGGTTTGAAATTCTAGCGCTTTCAATGTTCTTGGATAATATCTTTTCTACCTCGCTCATCCCCATCGAAAGGGACCTGTTACTTATATCTTTTAATAATACAAAGAAGCCCTTTAAAGCATTTTGATAGGCTATGCCGCCACCCATAATTCCTGCTCCTAGTACTGCGACATCAGTAACTACTTTCGAGCATTTTTTTGCAAGCTTTTTGGCTTTTGAGCCTACATATTGTTCGCTGATGAAGAGGCCCATCAAAGATCTACATTCTGAAGTTTTTGCTAATTCTTGAAAAGTCTCATATTCAATTATTTGTGCTTCATCCTTTGATAACCTGGCACTTCTTATAATTAAGTCTAATACAACTAAAGGAGCTGGAAAGTTATCCCCGTATTTTGAAAAGACATAGTTAACAAAAAAATCATTTTTTTCAACAATTTCAGTATGCTCTAGGGGTAATGATTCCTGTTTTTGTTTGCGACAGATTTTATAATTTGAGCTATCATTTTGAGCTAATTTTAAAATTTCTAATGATTTATTTTGCAATTCGTCAGATTCAACTAAGACATCTGCCGCACCATCTAATAATGCCTCATTGGACGTTTTGTGTTTTCCTGTAATAATCCATTCGAGAGCTTTGTGGAGTCCTATAAGTCTTGGAAGGCGTATTGTCCCACCCCAACCTGGTATTATTCCAAGTTTTGTTTCAGGAAGACCTACGATAGCTTTATTACTGAGCACCCGAAAATCGCAAGCTAAACATAATTCGAAGCCTCCCCCAAGTGCAAAGCCGTCGATACATGCAGCTGTAGGAAAAGGGAGAGACTCAATCCTATTGAACACATTATTTACCTTATAAAAAAAAGCTTTAAGGTAACTATCACTCTTCTCAAATATCTGTCTGAGCTCATGAATATCTGCCCCAACTACAAAATCACGCTTAGTACTTGTAAATATAAGGCCATTTATATTTGATTGATTCTCAACGATTGATAAAACGATCGAGAGCTCGTCAATCGTAACTTCATTGAATATATTAATAGGTTGCTTTTCTGAGTCAAAGGCTAACTCTAAGATGTTTTTATTAATTGTTCTTAGCTTTAAAAAACTACCATGAAAGATAATTTTTTGCATTTTCTAATCTCTCCTTAAACTATGAGCTTATTTAAAAAAAATTAAATAAATTAAGAACAGATAAATTGTATACTGCAAAATGTAATAGAGAATTCTATTAAATTTTTTTATTTTCTTTCCAATTAATCTAACCTTAAAGATGTGTGGAAATAAGCGATTAATACCGCCAACCTTGTCGCCATCCATATTTTTAGTAGTAGTTGCTGCCATAAAAATCCGAGAAAAAATTTCATTTATCCAGTCAACTAAAATAAAATTAACAGGTCTTTTTATATCTAAAAATAATACAATTCTATTTTTATTTGTTTTATTTTCTGCAAAATGGATGAAAGTTTCATCGAATATAATAGCCTCTCCATCTTTCCAAAAATATTTTTGTCCATCTACAGAAATAAAGCACTGATCTGAGTTTGGGGTAATCAAGCCCAAATGATAACGAAAAGATCCTGCGTAGGGGTCTCTATGCTTAACTAATCTAGCACCAGGTGGTAGCATAGCAAACATTGCTCCCTTAATTGATGGAATAGAGTTTATAAGATCTACTGTATGCGGACATAACTTATTTGCAGAGTGCAGTGACGCCCCATACCATTTCAAGTAAAATCGTTTCCATCCTGTTTTAAAAAAAGAATTAAAACCAAGATCATCTTTTTCTTCTGATGACTTAATACGTGTATCTTTATTTAATTCAACTGCCTCATCTCTTATTATTTCCCACTTATCTTCGAGTATTTTAAGTTCAGGGAAATTGTTAACGTCTATATATACAGATTTTTTTATCCTAGAAAAAAGGTAAAAGAGACAGTTTATAGGCCCAAATAAGTTTGAGTGGTCACTTATTTTTCGCACAACTTTCTCATGCCGGACGAAGCCTCTATTTTGCACATAAAATGCACATACAATAAAGACTGCAAATACAAATAAACCCATAGAATTACCAATAGTTATTTTTATTTATCTTAATTTACCACAAAGACCGATTGAAATGTTTATCAAGCGTGGTGTGCGAGAGAGAAAATCATAAAAAAGTTAAGGAAGATTGAAATTAACAAAAAATGGGGTGGCTGACGGGGCTCGAACCCGCGACCACCGGAATCACAATCCGGGGCTCTACCAACTGAGCTACAGCCACCACTAACCAAACTTCTCGTGCTGGATGGCGCGCCCTGCAGGATTCGAACCTGCGACCTACAGCTTAGAAGACCGTTGCTCTATCCAACTGAGCTAAGGACGCACCATGAAGCTGCTAAATATAAGTTCACTAATACATGGTCGGGGTAGAGAGATTTGAAC
>MDTG01381662.1_pt1 | contig 15829 bp, 10 predicted proteins | sample 811421 | NCBI WGS metagenome assembly MDTG01 (sample SAMN05326645, study PRJNA326480) | marine metagenome | isolation source: seawater | place: Pacific Ocean: South East | collected 2011 | reverse complement strand
TTTATCTCCCGTTAGCTCTTTGCTTGCATACTGAAGAGCCAATCCATTTTGCTCAACCGCCGCAAGCACCACTTTTTTATCTCCCGTTAGCTCTTTGCTTGCATACTGAAGAGCCAATCCATTTTGCTCAACCGCCACAAGCACCGCTTCTTTATCACTTCTTAGCTCTTTACTTGCCCTCTTAAGTGCTAATCCATCGCATATGAGCGCTTCTATCACACATGGTCGGTCGTTCTGAAGCTCTGCACTTAAATGCTCAAGAGAATAGCCATTTTGCCCGATTGCTTCTTCATCAACATTTTGCCTTCTATATGCATGGCAATGCACCCCATTTCTCTCTCTCATAGGTATATCCCTTATAGTTTTAGCTGCTGCAATAAGACATGATATCCGTGCTCCCCGACCTATTTTACTTATCAAAGTAGGAGGTATATTTGATGTAAGCCGCTTGCAGCGAATTGAAAGGTGCTTTTTACCTTTAGCGCTAAGTAGCGAATAGAGTTTGCCGTGAAAAAAAATAGTCACGAGCGCCGCATTTGCCGTTATATTAAAACGGTAGCCTTTACCTTTATTTTCTTTAAATGCCCCGAGTCCACCTACGATAATCGCTGAAGATGCCGCTCCAAGCGCAAGCCCTGTAGCTGCACTTATTGAGCTAGTTAGCGATCTCAATTTCCTTTTCCTAAACAGTTTTGCTGCTTTACAAATTCAATTTGAAGCTGCTGACAAAGAGCAAAAGCGCACTCATTCTGAATATCTTTGCTTGCATAAAAAATTGGCAACCCATTTTGCTTAACCGCCTCCGTCACCACTTCTTTATCTGCCTTTAGCTCTTCACTTGCATACTCAAAGGCCAATCCATTTTGCTCAACCGCCGCAAGCACCACTTTTTTATCTCCCCTTAGCTCTTTACTTGCATGCTGAAGAGCCGCTCCTTTTTGCTTTACCGCCTCCATCACCACTACTTTGTCATTTCTAAGATCTTTACTTGCATACATAAGGGCGGAACCATTCTGCCCAACGGCTTTTATCACCACTTCTTTTGACTTTTTCATTTTTTTTTGAATATTTTCTAGCGCCATACCATTATGCTGCAAAAGTTCTATTATAAATTCATCATCTTTTGGTACAAATTTACCTAACATCGAAAGGATTTTTTTGTTTTGCTTAGCAGCTAATAGCATCACTTCTTTATCTTCCTTTACTTCATTCGTAGCATGCAATAGAGCCATACCGCTTATCTGAACGGCTTTTTTTACAAAATCTCTATTTCCTTTTAGCTCATCGCTAGCATATCTAAAAATCTCTTCGCGAAGCTTCAATAATTCTAGAATGAACTCTTTATCACGCTTTAACTCAGGGCTTGCGTATTTTAGAGAGGCTCCATCCATTTGTACTGCTCTTTTTACAAATTCCTTATCACTCTTAAGCTCTTCACTTGCTTTTTCTAATGCTTCAGGATTTTGCTCCACAATATTTTTAATAAAATCATTATCACTTAAAAGAACCTGAATTGGTCTTGGTATAACCTCTCTCCGGATATCATGGATTAAAGATCGATTTCCTATACATCGTCTTATTGCTACCTTTGCTACATCAATATATCCCTCCATACCAACATCTAAGCTTTCGAGAACCTGAAAAGTTTCGTCTTTTTCTGCAGCTGCAATAGCAATTTCTTTAATTTCTTTTGTATATTCTGTAGCATCTAAAAACTTTTCTCGCGTTACAATTTCTCGCAAAAAAGACTTATCAGACAAACATTCTTTGCCTACGTATCTAAACGCATTAAAATTTTGTTCGACAGCTGCTCGAACCACGTCTCTATCATTTCGCATATCTTCGCTAAAATATTGAAGGCTGTTTCCACTAAACTCAACAAGACTTACCAAAAGATCTTTACAATCTCTTTGTTCCTGTGAAAGGGTGAAATAAATGATCTCTGACGGCATCTTGGGCCTAAAATATATTTCAGTAAATGCGCGGAAAAAGGCATCACTTCTAATATTTACATGTGCATATAAAATTGAAAGGGGTTGAACCTTTTCAGCATTCAAAATAAATTCTATATCTTGTCTTAATATCTCATCAACGTAATTAAGAATGTAAGGACTTCCAGATTTTTCCAGCGCTTCAATTAGAAAATCTTTATCATTTCTCAGACTATAATCGACTTTAGTGATAATCGCAGGATATTTTTGTAGTGCTCTCATTACTATTTTTCTATCCCCTTTAACATCAGTGCTACAGTATTGTAAAGCCCTTCCATCTTGCCTTACTGCTGCCAGCACCACTTCTCTATCTCGCTTTAGCTCTTCGCTTGCCCATAAAAGAGCTATTCCATCTTGCCTTACCGCTTCCATTACTACTTCTTTATCCCCCTGGTGCGCTTCGCTTACTGCTTTTAGAGCTAGTCCATTTTGCTTTAACGCTTCCAGTATAAATTCTTTATTATCCTTTAAGTCCGAGCTTGCAAACTTTAAAGCAAGAGGGTTTTCCTTCACAATATCCAAAATAAAGTCTTTATCACTTTTAAGATCATCGCTAGCGTATTCTAGCGCTTTTTCATTAACATCTATAACTGCTTTAACTACTTCCTTGTCATCTTTAAAGGCTTCAAACACTGTGAAGAAGTTTGGTTTAATTGCATTCTTTAAGTTATTTATAAAGGATAAGGCAATATCTTTATCCTTATCAATCTCGGAACTACTATATGCAAATACTAACCTTGCCTTTTTTGCAGCATCAAGTATGAAATCCCTATCTGAGAGCACCTCCTTAGATGCAAACCAAAGTCCTGGACAGAAATTATCATTGAAAACCAAAGATTGCATGAGCTTTTTATCGGAACGCATTTTTTGCACTATTGCGCAAATACTCGAAGCTAAAACTGCAGTAAATGCCTTATCAAGAGAAACTCGGCCATTAATTTGACCAAAAAAATTTTTTTTGATCAAAAAAACACTTAGTGCAAGAAACATAATTTTTTTTGTTGAGATAGGGTCTTCATTTGATTTATTCGAAAGAAAAAAAGAAGTAGCGCAAAAAGCGCAACTAAAGTTTGTAACGGATTTTAATTGCATTGGAAAATACATTGCCTAAACCTTTTTTTTATATTTTTGGTATTTAATCTAATAAAAATTAAGAATAAAATCAACCTAAAAAAAGTATAAAAATTAATTTAATTTAACTTTTTTAAATTATATATGAAAAATATTATATAAAAATTATTTGTATCATGTTTTATAAAATGAAAGATTGTTCATTATCTATAATTTATTATTATAATTTATTATCAAATTTAATACTGAGCTAAAGGGGTATTACGGTTATTTTAAAAAATTTTTCTGAATAAATATCGTTGCATATAAAGGTAAATATTTTAATATATGTACTTATTCATTATTAACTGAATCGGCGAATCAAAAAGGGGTTTTAATGATACAAACACTAAATCTCAAATCCTTTGTTCTAATAGAAAACGCCACAATTGAGTTCAAGCCCGGTTTTTCCATTTTCACTGGCGAAACAGGTGCTGGTAAAACACTTTTAGTACAAGCAATCCAACTTCTTTGCGGACATAAAGTGTCTGATGAAATTATTAGAAATGGTTGCGATAAAGCAGTTGTAGAAGCGCTTATAGATATACAAAATGTCCCTCTTATAAAACGTCACCTTTTGCATTCAGGTATCGATATTGATTGCCAAGACCCTTTAATCATAAAAAGAGAGATCCATAAAGGCGCAAAAAATAGAGTATTTATCAATGGCCAACTCTCAACACTTTCTTTATTGAAAAAAATCGGTCCTCTGTTTGTTGAGCTTGTTAACCAAAATAGCTCTTATATGTTTCGAAAACCCGAAATGCAACGCGAGCTTCTTGATTTATATGGATGTTTATGGGCTCAATCTCAAGAAATTCAAAAAGGTTATGACACGATTGAAAAGCAAAAAAATACATTAATTGAGTTAAAAGAGAAACTCAAAAGGACTCGAATAGAGCCAGCAAAAGCAGAACTAAGCGATTGGGAGAATTTGAATTACGCTGCTGGTGAGGAGCAAGAGTTATTTGAAAAATATAAAAAAATGAACCAACTTAAAGAGCAACAACAAAATATAGGGGAAATAAAAGAAATTATTGATCAATCCTCCCTCTTAACCTATCTCAATAGGATAAAAAAACTTTTTTTAGATCCTGATTTCCAAAAACACGTAGACGGAGCAATAGCGCATATACACGAAGCATCATATATCATAGACTCCGCTGGAAATAACCTTTCTCATTCAGATGAGTGCTACCAAACCGTTGAAGCCCGCCTTGCTTCAATTCATACTTTGCAAAAAAAATATAATATACAACCTTTAGAAATACCTAATCACATTAGCTTCTTAAAAAAACAAATTAATGATTTTGCTAATTTAAACATTAAAATCGAAGAAATTGAAAAGGGTATAAGTCAAGACACTGTATTATTATTGAAAAAAGCACACCTTCTTTCAAACCAACGAAAAAAATGCGTTGAAAATCTTGAAAAAGAACTCAAAGTTGTTTTGAAAAAGCTAAATTTTTCCCAACCCGAGCCAAAAATATTTATAAAGCCAAAGCAACTAGGACCTCAAGGCATTGATTCTATTCACTTTACCTTGTCTGCCAATTGCGGAGAAAAGGTCTCAGAAATCTCAAATCACCTCAGCGGAGGTGAAGTCTCAAGATATTTACTAGCGTTAAAACTCATCACCAATAAAAAACAAAAACTACCCACACTTGTTTTTGATGAAATAGATGCAAATATTGGCGGTATAACGGCTAAATGCGTCGGGCTGGCACTCAAAGAACTCGGAAATGATACGCAAGTAGTTGCTATAACCCATTTTCCCCAAGTAGCAAAGTGTGCTGATAACCATTTAAGAATATATAAATCACAGGAAAATAATCGAACTGTAACCTCGATTATGTACCTTGATAAAACTCAAGCACAGGAAGAACTTCTTAGAATGATTGGAGATGATTGTAGCAACGCAGAAAACATGTTACTGTTATCTTAAAAAAATTATTGAGTATTTTTTCAAATATACTTAATATTTTGATATGTTTAGGCCCTTATACGTTTTAATTATTTCATTCATTTTAATGTCATACGTTCATGCTCTAGATTATTCGCTTGGTACAGACTATTTTTTTGCATTTAAAAAAGATCGTGTTTTTCTCGACAGCTACTACTCAACTAACTCATCTGCATCTTTTCATGATATAGGCATACAAAATGCAAGCCTCTTGTATTCCGAAGGTGCTGGAGCGATGTTTGTTAATGCATTCCCTACTGATAATAACACTATCTCATTCCAGTTTGGGTATGGGTACATGGATCTTAACTTTAGGCAAAATCCTTCGTTTAACCAAAAAGCATTTAATGATGCCGTTTTTTCAGTAGGTTACATTACCACATCAGTTGAGGACTGGAGAATTGTTTTTAACATGGGAATTCACTCAAATGTCGATCATTTTAGTTTTTCTAACAATTCATTCTACACTGGAATGATCTGGGGTCGTCTGACTTATTCTACTCCGGTAGGAGTACATATCGGATTTTTAGGCCAATCAGGACTAAAAAGCACTTATTTATTTCCTATCCTAGGAGTCGATTTTTATTTAAGTAGACAATGGAAAATCAACGCTGTTTTTCCACTAGATTTCTCAGTTCAATATTACATCAATGAAAATTGGAGTTCAGGACTTAACTACCGTAGCTTTGGAGGCTGGTACCGCTCATTCCACAGAGTAGGATCGGGTGAACCTAACCCGTATTCTATGTTTTCATTAAATGCTAATGGCGCCGACCTAAGCCTGGCATTTCAAAAAAAAATGGTTTCACTAGAGGTATTTGCTGGTGCTAATTTTGGAGGGTGGATAGAAATAAGGGACAAAAATGGCGATAACTCAGAGTATTACCCCTTTAACTACTCTGGTTTTGTAGGTGGAAAAGCAAGTTTGGACTTTTAGATAGTCTCAAAGAAATTCCTTGCGCTCTCGCGAATATCTATTTTTTTATCATCACTCATTTTATCGTATGTACGATACATCATCCCAATGCGATGATTAGATGAAAGCTTGTCCCGATTTCTTTGTAAAAAGTCCCAGTATAAATAATTAAATGGACACGCACCCTGACCCGTTTTTACTGAAACTTTGAATGAACAGTTTTTACAGTAATCAGACATTTTATTAATGTAGGCTCCCCCAGCTGCATAGGGTTTACTCGCTAAAAACCCCCCGTCAGCAAAAAGTATCATCCCAGTTACATTAGGCAACTCAACCCACTGATATGCATCAGCATATACGATGTGGTACCAATTATTTACTTCATCAGGGCTAATCCCAGCTATGAGCGCAAAATTTCCAAGTACCATCAATCTTTGTATATGATGAGCATAGGCGTGTTTTTTTGTTTCCAAAACGCATTGTTTCATGCAATTCATAGGCGTATCCCCTGACCAGTATAGATCGGGTAACGATCGGTTAGCATTGAAAAAATTCATAGACTCATACGAGGGCATTTTTAGCCAATAAATTCCTCTTACATATTCTCTCCAGCCGATTATTTGCCTTATATACCCCTCTACTGCATTCAAAGGAGCTAGTCCATGGTTATAGGCTTCTTCAACCCTAGATACGCATTCTAACGGGTCAATAAGACCGCAATTTATATAAAAGCTTAAATGGGAGTGAAACATCCAAGGTTCATTTTCAACCATTGCATCTTGGTAGTCGCCGTAGGAAAAAAGGCGGTATTTTATGAAATGATCTAAAACCTGCAAAGCTTCATTTCTATTTTTAGCAAAATAAAAAGGCTCTAAATCTCCAAAGTGACTAGGGAAAAGATTTTTTACCATGCTTAACGCATCTTTTGCAATATCGTCAATTTCAAAACTTAGTATCTTTGGAACGTTTAGATCTTTTCTGGGAGATTTTCTATTTTCTGAATCGTAGTTCCATTTACCTCCACACGGTTCATTTTGCCTCATCAATATATTATATTTTTGTCGCATCTCTCTATAAAAAAACTCCATTCTTAAAGTTTTTTTATTAGCTGCAAATTTTTTAAATTCCTCATGAGTACACAAAAATCGGGTGTCTTCCAGTATTTTTAGCGGGATATTGAATTTTTGCTCCCACTGCTGAACTTCCTGAAGTTGGCGATACTCACTTGGATGAGTTACAACAATTTGGTCAAAATGATTATTTTTTACAAGCTGTTCTATTTCTAAAGAATATGTTTTTGGCTGGTAGTCTTTTTCTAATAATTTATAGACCACCTTAAAGCCCCGTTTCTTGAGCTCAATACAAAAATGACGAGCAGCAGTGACGATAAATGCTATTTTCTTTTTATGATGTTTAACATTTGTAAAATCAGCTAAAGATTCACAAAGGAAAATAGTGTCATCGCAGACATTTAGACCTCTTAAAGATGAAATATTATGTGATAATTGATCAAGAAAAAGAACTCGTAGAGTCTTCAAAATATACCTTTATAGTCCTTTTAGTTTTGAAAAAGCCTCGAGCGCTTCAAGGCGTGATTGAGATAAATCAACGATGGGCTTTGGATAAGTTTTTCCAAGCTTGACACCTGCTTGATCTAAAACCGACTCAGGCGCATTCCAAGGATCGAATAAATATTTGTTGGGAAGGTTAGCTAGTTCAGGTAGATACTGTTTGGTGTAAATACCTTCTCCATCAAATTTCTGACCCTGTGTGATTGGGTTGAAAATTCTAAAGTATGGAGCCGCATCTGCCCCGCACCCCGCGATCCACTGCCAACTGGCGCTGTTATTTGCAAGATCAGCATCAAACAAGCAATCCCAAAACCATTTTCTACCCTCATGCCAGTGAATCATTAAATTTTTGACCAAAAAGGAACCAACAACCATTCTCATTCTATTGTGCAAAAAACCAGTTGTATAAAGCTCACGCATCCCTGCATCAACAAATGGGATACCTGTTTGACCTTTCTGCCAAAAATGAAGATTTTTCGTATCTTTTTTCCATGAAAAATTATTAAACTTCTTTTGGATATTAACCTTTTCAAGGTCTTGGTTAAAATAAAGAAGGTTATAAGAAAATTCTCTCCAGCCGAGTTCACTGCAAAAATGGTCCACATCGGAGTTATCGCCCTGTTTTTTTGCACTGTAATAGATCTGATTCGGAGAGATTTCACCATGATGTATGTGTGGAGAGAGTTTTGAAACATGGGGAAGAGCAGGGAAATTCCTTTGCTCTTTATACCCATCTAAGCCCCGTTTGATAAATAAATTAAGACGCTCCTTTGCTCCTACCTCCCCAATTTTGAACTCACCCGGAAACTTAGCATGCCAAGATTTAGGCAAGCAAATATCTAAATCATCAATATTCCACCCATTTTTCTTATCACTTACGCATTTCAGGCTCGAGGGTTTATTTAAAGGTTTGCGCGGAGTAGGAGCACTTAAACACCCTTTTCTATAAAAGGGTGTAAATACTTTATAAGGATCCTTTTCAGCTTTTACCGCCTCCCAAGGTTCCCATAAAAGTGAGGCGTTAAAAGTTTGAACATCTATGCCCTTTTTTTTAAGCGTCTCTTTTATCACTTTGTCTCGTTTCATTGCGTGAGGTTCATAGCAGCGATTCCAAAAGACTTTTTTTATTCCAAACTGTTGAATAATACATTCTAAGTTACCCAGTTCATCCCCTTTGTAAAAGGATAAAAAAGAGCCTAGTTCTGCTTTCAGCATCTTTAAAGAGTGGTAAAGCCAGTATCTTGAGGCTGCGCCCCTTTTCGTTACAGATCCTCCCCCCGAATTCCATATATAAATGGGAAGAACTTCTCCTTCTTTTGCAGCCGCACAAAGAGCTGGATTATCGGATAGTCTAAGATCATTTCTAAACCAATAAAGTATAGGTGGTTTTTTCATAGTGGAAGCTCCAGTTGATTTAAGTCATGTTTTTTATCGGCTTTAAACTTTATGCGTTTTCTACTTGCATGTTTGATCACAATCTTACCTGCAATAGCTTTATGTGTCTTTGATTTTCTCAGCAAATAAATCGCCTTTACTGCTTTTGCCCTAGCCTGCTGCTCATCAACAATGGGAGTTGGATACCCATTTAGTTGATCGGGATGGATCCATGGAGTATGAATGGTTTCTGAGCTATAATGAGCAAGTTCAGGAACCCATCTTTGTATAAACTTACCCTCTTTATCTTGATCAAATGATTGTTTGATTGGATTATATGCGCGGATTGTATTAATTCCTGTTGTGCCCGATTGCATTTGAATTTGAGAGTAATGGATCCCAGGCTCGTAATCTGTGAATAACCTCGCTAAATAAAGTGCAGGTTTTCTCCAGTGCAGCCAAAGATGGTAACTAGAAAAACTTACAAGCATTGCTCTCATTCTAAAGTTTATCCAACCAGTGGCAATGAGTGCTCTCATACAAGCATCTACAAAGGGAAATCCTGTCATTCCTCTTTTCCATGCCTGAAAATACTCCTCGTTGAATTGATCTTCTCTTAACCCATCATAAATTGGATGTAGATTCTTATATTCAATATCTGGCTGGTCCTCCATTTTCTGAATAAAATGGCAATGCCATCTTAGTCTTTTTAAAAAAGAATATATAGATTTTCGTCGCCTTGCGGCGCTATTTATCTGTGAAGTCTCAAGCAATTTTAGTGCGTGATTTCCTTTTTTAAATACTTCTTCAATACTTAAAGTACCAAATGCAAGATGAGGAGAAAGTCTTGAGCAGCTATCATAGGCAGTGAGTGGCGAAGACATCTCAAAACTATAGTTCCATCCCCTGAAATCAAAAAATGAGTTCAATAATTTAAGACCCTCTTCCCTTCCCCCCTTTTGTATATATTCTATCGGTTGAGAAGAAATATTAAGTTCCTTGTAACTAGGTATTGGATCAGAGGCAATAGAAAAATGCGTAGGTTTTTGCGGCTTTATGTCCTCAACATCTTTCTTCATGGTGTTGTGCCAAATACCTGACCATTGGTTTCTGCATCTAAGGTTTCTAACTATTCCATTGGATGGCAACTCATTCCACGTAATGGATTCCTTTTTTGCCCATACTCTTATTTCTTTATCTCGGCTGTATGTCCAAGAGTTACCGATTTCTTGGTAGGACCATATGCGCTTAATATGTAATTTTTTCGTTAAACTCAAAAGAATATCTTGGGCATTTCCTTTTTTAATAATAAGGTTTAATCCAAGATTTTTTAATGCGTTAGCTAGATCTTTGAGACAATCGACTAAAAAAAGGTAGTGGCGATGGGAAATATCAGGCAACCTATAAAAATCATCTTCGATAATGTATAAGGGAATAACCTCAGCATGCAAACATGCGGAAAGAAGCGGAAGGTTTCTCCGCGCTCTTAAATCTTTTTTAAACCAGACTAGCTCTACCATAGATTTCACTCATTTACGGCCAAAGTATAACTGAAAAAAAAATTGTTGTTAATAGTGGATGGTCTTTTTTTAATTTAAATCTTCATCCTCATTTTCAAATAAAAGATTTAACGGATCGTGCCCCTCTTCATACTCGTCTATGGCCTCTTCACTTTCAAGGCCTTGTCGAACATCAATAAAAGACGCTATAGTAGCTGCGTGCGGTAAAGGAATATAGTCCACCTGATCTTCTTCAGAAAGTGGTTTTGAATGCAAAACGCGCCACATACACACCAAAACGTAGATACTGCATAGAATGCTCATGAATACAAATAGTCCTCCAGGACCAAAGATTGTCATAAATCTCGGAGCAATTAATGGGCCCACAATACATCCTATACCGTATACTGAAAGAAGGGAACAAACAATTCCCATAGTCTTATTTTTTGAAAAATGATCGCATGTATAAGTGATACTTAATGGATACAAAGTAAATGAAATCCCACCAAAAACAATCATAAAAAACATTAAAGGTGCAAAACCTATGCCATGGTATTGGTAAATGATAAAAGTAATTGCTGAAAGGGCAATTCCCACGCCCATAATCACTTTTCTTCGACTAAAAATATCTGATAAATAGCCAATAGGCCATTGAAGCAAAAGCCCTCCTATTATGGTGAAACCCATAAACTGAGAAATTTCGAATAAAGAAAGACTAATCTCGTGCGCAAAAATAGGAGCTAATCCATAAAAAGAGCTCATTATAATACCTGATACAAAACAGCCTAAAGGTCCAAGAGGGGCTCTTTTTATAGTTTGAAAGATACCTACAACTGATGATTCCTCATTGGTAGGCCCGCTACTTTTCATAAGAGTTACTGGTATAACTGACAAGGAACTTAAAATAATTGTAATTGCGTAGGGCAGTAAAGTAGTTATCCCAGATATATTGAGTATGAACTGCCCGAAACCTTGAGCCAGATATAGTGTCAACATATATAATGACAAAAGGCGGCCTCGACTTTTAAGACTTGATGATAACAGTAACCAGCTCTCGATGGCTATAAAAAACCCAGAAGTGCAAAAACCTATCAAGATACGATATATGGTCCATAAATATAAATTTACGTCAAAAGACTGAGTAATTATAACAGCTGAATTCACTGAAGCAAGAAGCGCAAAACTTCTGATATGTCCAATTCTTTTAATCAATGGTTCTACGTATGATGCTCCAAGCATCATACCTAAATAATACGCGGCACCAAGTACACCAACTAATTGATTTGAATAGCCACTTTCAGAAAATTTAAGACTTACAAAGGTTGTGAAAAAACCATTTCCCAGCATCACAATAACAAGACTAAGGAGGGGTGGAACAACAGATTTTAGCAACTTTTTCATATCGTATTCTCAGGTCTTAAGACTTCAACTTTATGATCAACAGGAGCTACCCACTCTCCATTTTTTTTAATTATTTTCTGGCAGACAACTAAGTAAAGTTTATTGGATAAAAGTTCTTCTTTTTTATTTTTCCTTTTAACAAGTTGTTCAAATGTATAATTCATTTCAATCTCACAATTAGACAGTTTTTTTAAACTAATGTTTGAATTGATTAAAATAGGTAGAAAATACTCTGATTTTTGTCCTAAAAGCCTTAGTTCCCCATCTTCAATGGCAGAGGTAAAGGCTTGTTTCCCTTTTTGCGATAAAGACTGCTGTAAAATGCTCGAGAGTATAATATCGTTACAAGCAATTTGATTTATGGCATGAAACACTTGAAACAATACTTCAAGGGTTAAAGCATTAGAACGCTCCAGTTGAAATACTTTTTCATCTTGAACAAAAAAACTCATTTCCGGCCACTCTCTTTTGAGTTCTTTTGCGTAATCAACAGTCATAGGGATATCAATTTTTTCCTCAATAATTCTTTGAAAAATCAGTGGATAAAGACGCGTATTTTTACCAATTGTATCTTGCAACCCCGTTGAAACCTCGTCGAAAAAGGACTTGTTACCTTCGGCAGCGTTAAAAGACTCAGCAAATGCCCAATCTAAAAGCTTAATAGTTATATCAGAAACTTTCTGTATAGATATCAAAAAGTCCCACTGATACTTATTTAATACAAGCGCACATAAATTAAACTGCTCTTCCTCGCTAATGCAACTAAGAGTATCTTGCTGATTGCCTAAGTCAATAAGCTGTTTTCTATTCACCAGGGGTAAATCGCTTGGAATATATTTACTAGCAAGATATGTCTGAAGCGTTTCAATATCTTTTTTTGATGTTTTAGATAACATGTCAATTAACTTGTAGAGTTCTGGGTTGGTATCATTAATATCTTCAAAATCCTGATATGCAATAACTAATTCTTGAAATGCAGCGGCTAATTCCCTGAATTTCGTAAGCTGAAAAAGATTTTTGCGTGATATTGAAGTTCTTGATAAACGATCATGAATTCCCTCGGAAGTAAGACACCGATCTACTTTAAGTGCTTTATTACAAAAATTGATATTTTGTATTTGTCGGTATTGATTCATACGAGCTTTTTTCTTAAGCTCATGCCACATTTTAATATAATCAAGGTTGTTTTTTGACCTTATATGGAAAAGACGAATGCTTCTGTTGTCTCTTATGGGATTTGTTATAAAAAGAAATAACTCGCTAGGATAGTATAAAGCCTTGTATTCAAGAGCTGTTTCTGACGTGTCCGTTTTTTCAACAAGAATTTTATTAAAAATTGAATTTAGTGCCTTTCTAGGGTCAGTATATGATACGTTAAGACGTATTTCTCCAATTTTATCTTGTAAACGCCTAAAATTTGTAATTTTTCGAGCAGCTAGCGCTTGGGCAACTTTTTTTCTACTCTTTTTCAATTTCTTAAGTAAAAATATGCCTAAACTAAAGACTGTAAGGAAGATATTTAGGATCAGTTGGGCTTTAAAAGATGCAACGAAGTCTAAATTGATAACCCTTTGCCATGAATCTTTATGATTTATATTTACGTCTTTAACGTCGGGCAGGCGTAGATTATTCATTGCTTATCTCTCTTAATTCTCTGTTATCACAAATACCAATTAAGACAAAGCACGAACAAGTTAGAAAAACAATAATTTACTTACATAGCTACTGGAAACAATCCTCCAGTAGCTTTGAGAAATATATTTTATAGATTTGCTAAGAATTAATTTAGGAATTCAAAAGATTCTATAAAGTGCGTATAACAATCGTCTTTATAACTTTTTTCATCGCACTCCATGGCTAATAAATATAAATTATTGTCTGACATGATTGCTCTTCCTTTGAAATAGGTTCCTTTTGCGCTAATGAAAAAGTCTAGACCTTTATGTCCTTGAATATTTACCAAATCAGCAAATATAAGTTCGTTATCAGGATTTTGAGTAAGAAGTCCGTTCAAAAAACTTTCTAAACTCATTTCAGAGTATGCTTCATTTACAAAAGGAGGGTACTCTGCAATAAGCATCATATACACCGCACTTTGCTCATATGGGGAAACATATACGTCATACCTTAGATCATAGCCCTGTTCATTGAATGGCATTATTTGATTAACATGCTCTGGTGTAGAGGGAAAAGCTATTCTGCACTTACCATTTGAAGAGCAAAATCTATCCCAGGATAGAACTTGTTCCTTTTTCTTAGAGTAGTTTTTTCCTACATTCTGTGTGATATCTTGAAAAGAACCGGAACACAAACAAATTGCGCTAACTGTCGCAAGTGCGCTTCCCTTCATTAATTTTAAAAACATATTTTCCCCCAAAAATAATTAATTTATATAGATACTTTTATGAAAGATCCTAATAGTGAAATAAGAAATATAATTATTCCGATAGCAATAATTATAAGTAGCAAATTAAGTAATGCCATCCAGGCAGAATACCCTTGAACCTGTCCCAGCGCCTGTAAAAATAATACAAACGACCAGATCGATGTGACTGTATTAAGAAAGCTAAAGCTAAAAAACAAAGCATAATATTGTGTACTAGATGGGCTATCACTCTGAGCCAATTCAAAAACATTACTTCCCATTGATGCTATGATAAGCAAAGCTGCTACAGCTAGCGCAACCATCGGCACATGCGACCAACAAATTGCAGCTCTAATTTCTTTGAAAGATGCTTTTCCACCTAGCAACTTACCTGTTGCTAGGTAACATGCTGAAAGTATATTCACCTGCAAATAACCTAAAATACCAGATATGAGTAGTAAAACTAATATCAACACTCCCTTCGATGCGCTAAACTGAATACTTTGTAAAAAGCTATAAAGCACAAAAAAGCCTGAAAGCCAATAAAGAACAAATATTCTATGATTGATACAATTACTAACAATATCGGAAATAGTTACCCGTGGCCTGTATAACATGTTTAGCCATGGGTTATTTTTTAATTTTTTCATATGCATACACCTCATTTTTAATTTAATATTAAATTATTAAATTTACAATTAGTTTTTTTATAATATCAATAATTAATATAATTAAAATAGATAATTAGTTATAAAGGTATTTAATTAAGACTGTTATAGCTATAGAAATATATACAGGGGTCTTAACGGGTCTGACATTGAGGGTTTTGAACAAAATATTGAGGATACAAAGCACAAGTAAAGAGGGATAAACAAGTTGAAGAACGGGTGAAAGATAATGCACGATACCTGTAAACTTAAAAGAGGAAACAAAAATGGCTATAACTAGCGTTATTACCAAGGCAAGCTCATACGAAACTTTACCGCGAAAGACTTTTTCTTGAATAAATTCTGAAGAAATAACAGTTAGAGCAATGGCAGTGGTTAAACACGTAAGTGCAATACACACGCAAATAACTAAACCACCACTATCTCCAAGTACAATTTTTCCAATCTTACCAAGAAGTTTATCTACACTTACTCCATCTAAAGAGGGGCTATAGGCTGCTGCTACATAGCTAAATCCTATATAGACAATGCTTAGTAAAGATGCACCGACAATACTTGCTCTAAAAATGGGTACAAGTAAGTTTCTTTGATGTTGATTTCTATATAGCACGCTAAGTCTTTGGTAGATAAGTGAGGAAAAGAAAAATGCTGCTAGCAAGTCCATGGTATTATATCCTTCCTCTAAGCCATACAAAAAGGGAAAGTGGACTGGAGATGAAGCAACAGGCTTTTCGGGCGAAAAAAATACTCCCTTTATTATAATGGTAAAAAGAGAGAGTACCAAAACAGGTGAAAGAATTGAACCAATGATATTGAGTATGTTGTTCCTTTTCCACGAGAAAAGAAAAATAAGAAGCGAACTTAATATACTAAATATAAATAAATTAACTGAATGAACGTAAACATTTAGAGTGGAGTAAGTAATAGTGATACATCTAGGAATTCCACCTAAGGGTCCTATAATCAGTATA
>MDTG01363252.1_pt1 | contig 15829 bp, 15 predicted proteins | sample 811421 | NCBI WGS metagenome assembly MDTG01 (sample SAMN05326645, study PRJNA326480) | marine metagenome | isolation source: seawater | place: Pacific Ocean: South East | collected 2011 | reverse complement strand
CTTTATTGGCACTAGATGATGCGGGATTGAATATAGGCAATATGGAAGCCTTTTATTGCGGTAACCTTGGGCAAGCTAACGCTATGGTGGGTCAAAGAATTCTTCAAGAAATCGGTCAAACAGGCATACCTGTTGTTAATTGCTCAAATGCATGTGCAACAGGTGCTACTGCATTTAGAGAGGCATGGACTTCCATTAAAGCTGGCCTATATGACGTAGTACTTGCTGTAGGTGTAGAGCAAATGGGTACAGGCCTGCTAGGAGGAGCTGGCGGAGGAGTTGGTATACCTAAAGAAGGTTTGTTGGGATCGGGAACGATGCCAGCTGTTTTTGCTGAAGCTGGAATGGAACACGCTAGACAATATGGGACCACTTTTGAGCAATTTGCAAAGATCTCCGTAAAAAATCACCACCATTCAACGATGAATCCAAAGGCGAGATATCAAATTGAAACGCCACTGGATGAAGTTATGAATGCAGAGATGATCTCTTATCCAAACACTAAACTGATGTGTTCAGTAAATGTTGACGGAGCTGCGGCCGCTGTACTTGTCTCCGAAAAAAAGGCAAAAGAATTGGGAATGCAAAGGGCTGTACGAATTAAGGCATCAGTCATGACTAGTGATCCTTATCAAGAAAGAGATCTTGTAATGCCAGATGTCAATTCTTGTACTCGAAAAGCTGCTGCCGAAGCATATGAAATGGCTGGGCTTGATTCCAATGATGTGGATCTTGTGGAATTACATGACTGTTTTGCAACTGCTGAGATGCTTCACTATGAAAATCTTGGTCTATGTTCAGATGGAGAAGCAGGTAGACTGATCGATGAAGGGGAAGTTGAACTTGGAGGAAGAATACCTGTGAATGTTTCTGGGGGACTTCTTTCAAAGGGTCATCCCCTTGGTGCTACAGGTATAGCCAATATCTATGAAGTTTGTACTCATCTAAGAGGCGAAGCAGGAGAAAGGCAAGTAGAAAATGCTAAGATTGGCATGACACACGTAATAGGTTTGGGAAGCGCCTGTGGAATACATATCCTAGAAAAAGTTTAGTAGCTTTATGCAAATTGGTGTTGTTAGCGATACACATAACAACCTAAAAAATATAAATGAAATCATTTCCTTATTCAATCAGGAAATGATTTCATTAGTCATTCATACTGGTGATATAACCAATTCCAGATCAATGGAAGAATTTTCTAGACTTAATAGCAAATTAGTGGGCGTATACGGGAATAATGATAGAAATGAAATAGGTTTAAAAGAAATTGCTGATAAGAATAATTTTCAGTTCCAAGAACCACCTAAATCATTGAACTTACATGGAAGAAATATAGCTATATTTCATGAACCTGACTTAATCGATGAATTTTTAAGCAACAATATAGATATCGATATTGTTATACATGGTCATACTCATAGATATAGAAATGAAACGAGGAATAATATTCTTTTTTTCAATCCTGGTGAGTCCGCCGGCATGTTACGAGGTAGCAATGCAATAGGAATTATCGATTTAAAAGATTTAAAAGCTAGAAGAATTTTCTTTTAATAGACGAATATAGAATTAACACAAAAATACCAAATGGCAATGTCAATATCAAAGGCCTCAAAGGTCTCAAAGAAAAATTTTGTTCAAGAAATACATTGAAAATAAAAGTGAATACAGACGGAGCATAATTTAAGCCAGAGATTTCTACAGCAGATGGCGTCATGAAGATCGTGAAAAAAAGAAGGGATAATTCCAAAGAGTACTTTTTGCTTATTCTTGCCAAAAGAATGCTGAGTAGTAACGAGGCTGAAAGGTAAATTGTCCAAAACATAGTATCTACTTCAACAAATTCATCATTTCTGTCCTAATTAATTTACTTCTCCATGAAGTGATTTCGTTACAGGCTGAATCAAGTCCCGTAATATAAATCAGCCTGAGAAAATCCTTTTGGTTTTTTTTTGAGAAAAATAGAGTCGGGTTTATCTGCTCATTTTTGGAAATGGTTTCTACAATTTTATTGAACTTGGATAAAACTTCTATTTCTTGTGCTTTAGTTAAAGTTCTTTCTAATTCCATGAATGCTTTTGAAGGATTAAAAGTTAATTTTAAAAGTCTCTCAACATCCTGATCATGCCAATCGAGCTTGGAAGTCTTAGATAATTCTTTTTCTTGAATTTTGTAAAGATATATAAGGTACTCAACATCTAGAGCAGCATATTTTAGTTGAGAATCAGATAATGGTCTTTTTATCCAATTTGACCTGGTTTCATTCTTATTTAATATAATCCCAAGTTCTTGCTCAACTAATCCTTGATAACCTATTGTAAAGTCGCCATTTAAAAAGGAATTAGCAATCTGAGTATCAAATATATTGACCATCTCCTTTTGTGTCCAAGAATAAATTGCTTCTAGATCTTCTTTACAAGAATGAAACACTTTGATTACAGATTCGGAAAACAGGAAATTGGCTCCATCTCCAGGATCTTGGATCATTATCGTGTCAATTAGGTAGATTTCCTCATCGCTTTTTATCTGCAATAAAGCTAATCGCATATTGTCTTTAGTGGTTCTCCTAAATTCTGTATCAACTCCTATATATGGTTGCTGTAACAATTCCTGATTTAGAAACTCTAAATCTTCAATTGAATCAATATATGTGAACAAATTATTAAGTACTAATTCTTCTGTTGATAAACAACGTCAACTATCTCTTCTGCAGGAGTAAACCCCGAAACAGCTTGTTTCAAAATATTTCTCAGAGCGACAACATCACCTTTTCTGTCTGCTTCTCTTAGCAACTCCAAAAAATTTTCTAAATCATCTGATTTTAAGAAATCTTCCTCTGCTCTAAGAATTTGACTGTGTTCTGTGTTACTTACATTATCTCCGATTAAGAGCTCTTCATAAAGTTTTTCACCCGGCCTCAAACCAGTAAAAATGATCTCTATATCACCATCTGGATTCTCTTCGTCTTTTATTTCTAAGCCACTTAGATGAATTAATCTCTTAGCCAAATCATAAATTTTGACAGGCTCGCCCATGTCTAGGACAAAGACATCTCCCCCTTTTCCCATAGCTCCAGCTTGAATAACTAACTCGGCGGCTTCTGGTATGGACATGAAATATCTTATTACTTCTGGGTGCGTAACAGTAACAGGTCCTCCAGATCTTATTTGTTCCTGGAATAAAGGAATAGCTGATCCTGATGAGCCTATAACATTTCCGAACCTTACCATTATCATCCTAGTCTGAGCCTCCAATGAAAGAGACTGAAGTACTAATTCTGAAAATCGTTTGGTTGCTCCCATTATATTTGTAGGTCTCACTGCTTTATCTGTTGAGATTAAAACAAAAGTCTCAACTTCAGCTTGGACTGCTGCCTCAGCACATATCTTTGTGCCCTGAATATTATTAAAAACTGCCTCAAATGGATTCTCCTCAACTAAAGATACATGCTTATAAGCAGCTGTGTGATAAATAGTATCGACTCGAAATGTCTTACATATTTCGGTAATCCTCTTCTTGTTATTAACGCTTGCAAGTACAGCGAAGATCTCTGCTCCAATATTGGAAGCTTCGATTTCATGCTTTATAGAATACAGGGCATATTCATTTGCATCCAATAAAATAACTTTACGTACATCATTTTTAACAACCTGCCTAGAAATTTCTGAACCTATTGAGCCTCCAGCACCAGTTATGAGAACAACTTTATTTTTAATATTTCTATTGATTAGGTCTTGATTAGCTTCTACCTCATATCTGCCTAGCAAATCAGTAATATCAACCTCTTTAAGTTCAGATACAGAAATCTTTCCTTGAGCTAATTCTGCTAATCCAGGCAAAATTCTTACCTTGATTGAAAAATTTTCTATTTCTTTTAACAAATTTCTTAGGGTAACCTTAGAAGCAGACGGCATTGCAATAAGCACTTCATCTACCTTACCTTTTCGATATAATTTTTCTAACTTTGATGGTGCCAAAACCTTAATTTTCCCCAAAAATGTGTTTTGAAGAGCTGGGTTTCCATCAATAAAGGCTACCGGTTCCATCTCTGAACTTACACTAAGAGCGTTGGCAAGTTGAATACCTGCCGAACCTGCGCCATATATAACAACTTTTGTAGCTGAGACTTTGTCTGAAAAATAATAAAGGGCCGTCATCCTCGAACTTAAAATTAGAAAGAAAGATATCAAAAAGCTGACTAGCCATGTTTTTATAGGTAGCAAAAAAATAGCTTTATTAAAGATATTAAGATTGCCTAAAAGATTATCGATCGCAACTAAAGCAAGAATACAAAATAAGTAAGCTAGAAGTATTACTCTTAAAAGCTGATAAATGCTAGAAAAATCTATATAACGAATTATTGATCTATAAATCCCAGAAAAGTAAAAAAAAGATACTAAAATAATTGGCACGAAAATTAATAGGACACCCTGCCCATCAATGAGCTCATTAGGATTGACTGAAGTTACATAAATACTCAAAAGACATCCCGATAAGATACTTAAGAAATCCACTGACCCAGCTATTAGTTGTTTAGTCAATCTGGATGAAACTATTAATTTTCTCTTCAGCATATAGAAATTAATCCAAAAGAATTACCTTATCAAATCACTCATGTTTCGTTAATTTGATTGAGCCTCCAAAAGAACTGCTCTGATTAATCTAATATTAGTGTCTAATTCCTTTGATTTGATTGTTGGGTGAACCAGAAAAGCTAAAGAAGTTTCTCCCAGTAATCGTGCATTTTTTAACCTCTTCTTGGGTTTAAATGGTAAGTTCTCGAATGCTTTTTCTAAATAAATTTCAGGGCAAGCTCCGGTGAAACATGGTACTCCTAGATTATTAATCTCATTGAAAATTCTATCTCGTGTCCAACCCTTCTTTAAGCCTTCTTTTCTAACGTATGCGTATGATCTATAAAATGCATGAGTTATTGATTTGTGAGGTTTTGGAGCTCTAATGAGGCTTGGAAATTCTTCGAATAGTTTTTGCAGTCTTAGAGCATTACGTGTGCGTTTTTTAGTCCAAAGTTCCATTTTCTTTAATTGCATCCTACCTAAGATGGCTTGAATTTCAGTCATTCTGTAATTAGATCCAAAACTATCATGTAACCATCTAAAACCAGGGGGGTGATCATTTGAGTTCACTGAATGATAATTTTTTCCATGGTCTTTAAAAGACCACATAGTTGCCCAAAGATTTTTATTATTAGTTGTAACCATGCCTCCTTCTCCACCAGTTGTCATTATCTTATCCTGACAAAACGACCAAGCACCTATGTCACCAAACGAACCTACGCTTTGTCCTTCGATTAAAGCTCCATGTGCCTGCGCGCAGTCTTCTATTACATAAATAGATTCTTTTTTGCATAAATCGACAATTTCCTTGATATCGCAAGGCCATCCTGATAAATGAACACAAATGACTGCTTTTGTTTTCGAAGAAATAACTTTCTTAATAGTTTCTCTACTGATGTTACCTGTATCATGGTCAATATCAGCGAATATGGGTTTCGCTCCAAGATTCACCACAGACGAAACAGAAGCAATGAATGATCTTGGCGTGACTATTACTTCATCACCCGGTTTTAATCCTATAGCTTTCAAAGAAAGCTCCAGAGCTACGGTTCCATTTGCTAATGCAATTGAATAATTACAATCTGACCAAAAAGAAAACTCATCTTCAAATTTTTTTCCATGGCTGCCTGTCCAATAATTGACTTTTCCTGACCTCAAAATCTCTGAAACAGCTTTGATTTCAGCTTTTGAATATAAAGGCCAAGGTGAATTTATAAGTTTATCCATATCACAAAATTTTACGAAGTATCAGTATAAGGTAGGAAAATATTATCTGCATATCTTTAGCGAAAGATACATGATTTGAGTATTCTCTATTTAATTTTACCTTATCAGGCAATATAGTTGTTAAGTAATAATTTTCTGGATCATATTCATTTTCTAGGATCGTTTCCTCTTCGATGTATTTTATGGACGCTGGACTAATCAGACCAGGCCTTACGCAACAATAACTCTCGTAATCTTGCGTTGAAAAAGTGCCTACTATTGATTTTACTTCTGGTCTAGGTCCAACGAGACTCATTTTTCCGCTGAAAACATGGAAAAATTGCGGCAATTCATCTAAATGAGTTTTTCTCATTAACTTACCAAAATTTGTTATTCTAGATTTAGAAAGTGCAGCAATTCCTTTATCTTGGTTATTTAACCCTTTCATGGATTTAAATTTATGCAAATTGAAGGAAACTCCGTTTTTGCCGATTCTCTGCTGTGCAAACAAACCAAACTCCGAAGTGCTGATGGTCGAGGCAATTAATAGTAGTAAAAAAAGTGGAAATAAAAAAATTATCAGAAAAGAGGAGACTGCGATGTCCAAAAATCTTTTTAAAAAAAATCTATACATTTTGTGCCTATAAAGCTATCTTTAAAATTTCAGGAAGTTAAAGGTATTTCTATCTTTTAACAAAATCAAATCTTTTTTGCGAGAGAATAGAATTTTGACATCAAACTTTTTAGGATAGGTACCTTTGATGCAGCCCTAGCCATTGATCTAAGAGTAAAGAATATCTTAGTTCGCAATTTAAATAAATGACTTGAGTATGACCACCTATGAGGATGTGAACTTAATATAACTCTCTCAGAGTCACTTAAGAAATTTATAAGATTATCAGTATCTCCTATTTCAATATCTTTAGAAAGATTGATGTCATTATCTGTTATGTCAGAAATCAATTTCCATTTGTAACCAGCATCTGAAATATATACATAATTTCCAGAAATCCTTTTCTTTCCGTCAACGACTAGATCGAAGATGTTTGGATACCTCATTTTAACCTTTTCAGATCTAAAGAAATCTTTATTTGAGTCCCACCCGTCTCTATCCATCACAGGATTGCCATGTGGACATACTGTTTTAACTCTGAAACCATAAGACTCAAATTCTTTTACGGTAGAATCAAATTCTCTAATTGCTTTTTCAAGATCGCCTGAATTAGAGTCTAAAACATCATAATGATATGTAACCTCATGTCCAAGATCCGATATTTCTTTCAATAGATCTATATTATCTTGGATTAAATATGATTGAACGTAATAAGTTGATTTGATATTCAGTGAGGCTTCTATTTTAGCCTTTCTAAGAGCTTTCTTAACATTTGTTTCAACATCGTGTTTCAGACAAATCCATGAGGCATTTGGATCTTGTTCTTCAACTTGATCAATTCTTATGAAATTCTTTCCTTCGAGTCCTGAACATATTGACTCCCAGTCCTTGAAGGTCATTCTCATATCAATTTTTTTTCAGAATCATAGATAGATTGAAGTATTTCATTAAGTTTTGTTGACGAAACAGATTTTGTATACTCAAAATAAACTAGTTCTGCACCTGATGAATTTAGCTTAGCCTCTAATTCGTTGAATAGTGGATCTCCTTTCCAGTCATCTCCAACAAATAATTTATGATACTTTATTTCTTTAAACTGTTGGATTTTGTCTCGATGAGACTGGACAACAACTTTATCTACGCATGACAAAGATTCGACTATTGAACTTCTATCTGCATAAGGAATAACGGGCAATTTTCCTTTATACTCCATAACAAGCTCATCCGAGCTAACTCCTACAATCAAATAGTCACATTCTTTTTTTGCTCTCTTAAGAAGATTGAGATGTCCGATATGAAACATATCGAATACTCCGGTCGTATAACCTATGATTGTCTTGTTTTCCAATATCTATTCAAAGTTATCTATTATTGATTTAAATTGGCTATTTGTAACCTTGTAATCAAAATATTCTTTTGCTGTATTTTTGGCATTCTGCATAATAACAGATCTAAACTCAGAGTCTTGATAATACCTTAAAATACCATTGCAATATGACTCTATGTCTTCTGGAAGAACAGAAAGACCTGATTGTGTTGTCTCAACAAATCTTGCAATCTCTCCTCCAACACCAACTACTGTGGGTGTGCCATAAGACATTAATTCAAACGTCTTTGAAGGAAAAACGGAGTTGAAGACTTCTAAATTTAGCAACGGCACAATTGCACACCCAGCATAATCATAAAAGTCCCTTATTTCATTTTTAGATACAGGGTCTTTGAATTTTACATTAATGTTTTTTAGATCCTCGCTTTGTCTCTTCAATATTTCTTTCTCGGGACCATCTCCAATTAAATAAAATACTATATCATTACAATATTCTAACCTCTTGGCGGTCTCTAAAAGTGTTATCAGTCCTTGTGCATGGCCATGAAGACCGGCATATAAAACACAGAATTTCTCTCGATCTTCATGGTCAAATGGATTTCTTGAAGCTCTGTCGTTATCAGGAATCTCAACACCACATGGTATGAATGAGATATTCTTGTTATTTCCATTTAATTTTTCTTCAATAATTTTGATCATTCCTGGAGTTGCAACTGTTATAGAATGAGCATGCTCATATAGAGATTTCTCAAGATATTCCAAAGTTTTTATGATTATTGGTGCCTTTAGATTGCCCATTTGTTTAGCTGATTCGGGCCATATATCTCTTATATCCAAAATGAACTTACACCTATATATTTTGGAAAGCAAAAGGCCTGTCAAAGCAGTAAGCATAGGCGGAGAGGTTGCAATAATAACCTCAGGGCGCTTGACGAAAAGACCTGCAAATAAAGAAGATATAAAATATGATATGTAGTTTATGATTCTTTTTATATTACTGGTATTATCTGATGGAATAACAAACACGTTAAGTACCTTAACTCCCTTATCATCTATTCTCTTAAATAATTGATACCATTTCTTTGAATAAAACTTTCCTTGTGGGAAGTTAGCAAATCCGCATAAAACTTGTACATCATCCCCTTCTGAAGCTAAATAGTGTGACAAGGAGCTCACCATAAAACCACTAGGCTCCATTTCTGGAGGATAAAACTGACTAAGTAACAGTACTTTCATATTTTAAAGAGGTTTCTCTTACGAAAATAAATTATTAGACCTAAGAAATATAGGATTATCTCAAGACAAATAGACAGAACAAACAACTCAATTGTAAAAGATGTCAAAGGAGCTATGAATAAACACATTACTGATCTCTCCCAGCCAGTATAAAGACCAACGATATTTTTTTCTTTAAACCAGTTCTCCATGGGAGTTGAGTCCCAAAAAATAATTGTAGGATCATCTTTAAATTTAAGTAAGAGATTTAAGGCAAACCTTATACAGGGTAACAATAAATAAAGGAAATAATACATGATTAATTCCTTTCCCGAAAAACCTATACCTATCAAGAGGAATAATGCTACAAAAATGGAACGGAATTTATCTGTAACTGAATCCAAAAGAGCTCCAAATTTTGAGAATGAATTAGTGCCTCTTGCCACTCTGCCATCAGTACTATCAATAATTAATGCAATGCCAAAAAATATACTTCCTAGCACGAAATTAGAGTAAAAAAATAAATAGCCTGAGTAAATAGAAAGAAATAAACCTAAAAGAGTTACTAAATTTGCACTAATGCCTATCTGGATGCAAAATTTAGCTAAAGGAATAGCGAATAGGTCCTGAATATAAACACTTGTTATAAATCTTCTTTTATTCTTTTCCATTGTCAATAAAGATTCTATTTTAATTAGCTTTTGCCTCGTTCCACCTCAGTATTAATAATAAGGCCAGAAATGGTATTGGATTACCAGGTGAACCAAATAAAAATATTTTACCCAGGAAGATAATTATAACTGAGAAGCTGATTTTACTGATTCTCTTTTCCAAAGGGAGAATTTGACTAAACAAATATGAAATTAGAAGCGTTCCAAGTAAACCAACATCTAGCATTAGATTAGAAATTACTCCTGGACCTCTAAATGGAGATAGTGCACCATTAGACACAACATCAAAATATCTTAATTGTGTATAATCATAACCTGATTCTACCACTGCCTGCATCGACGTAATCGTCCAAAGGCCCACACCACCACCTAATAAATGTTGGAATCCATAATTAAAAAAGGAATATAGTGCCAATAACCTATTTCCAGACTCATTTATTAAAAAAAACAATACTGTCGATATTTCATCCATAGCATAGATATCGATCAAGAGATTCGCTGCTCTCCCCTCACCTGCGTAATCTATAGCAAACAAGCCTGCGAGGATGATGATGGGAGCAAAAACGAGACCTCTCCAGCTTAAGTTAAGAATTCCAAGAAAAAATAAGGAAAATGCTACTGCTGAAGCTGATTTTATTACCATTAATTGGAATAAAAGTAAGAAAATATCAAAAACAAGAAACTGGGATTTCTTCAATAATGTGAGTCTATAAATCATATAGATAAGTGTAAGCTCAATACCGGCCCTTGCAGGTTCTGTAGACAAGAGAGTGGCTCCTCTTCCGCTATCTGACAACATCTGACCTGACCCTCTTGGGATGAAAAACTTAAGTAGTGCATCTAGATATCCTGAACCAAATAATTGCAATGTCCCAATAAGGATAAGAAAGAAAAAGAAATATTTACTGAGTTTTATTAATTCAAATAGCTGAGTTTTATTAAGGCTGAGAACGTACTGTGAAACGAAAAGAACATTTAAGTAAGTAGCTAGACTTCTCATTAAATCTATTGAAATGTTTGTATCTGTTGTGTAGAAGTAAAAGCTATAAAAACTAGACACCAACAAAATTAGAATTATTAAAGCGATAGAAAAAGCTAATTTACGTACATAAAATATTGATAAGATTATTGCCCACGGAAATATTTCTGCAGACAAAACACCGAAAGTAATAGATGGCAAAAAGAGCAATGTGGAGAGAATTAGTCTCATAAACTCTTATTATTTTCCTGCAATCTTATAAATGCTTTTAAAGAAGATATTATTTCTTTCTTTGAATCATAATTGACAGAAGAAGACGTGGTGATGTCTATAGGTCCAGGCCAACTTATATCTTCATAGTTTTCACCAAGGAATTTTCCTGACTTAGGGTATCTAGGAAAAAAATGAAAATGTGGCTGAGGGTCAAGCATCATAAGAGCTAAATAATTAAATTTCTCTGCACCGAGCTGCTCTCTAAAAAAACTCTCTATTATTTCTAATAAACCGGGTAATTTTGCAAAAGAATATTCCGAGATATCTCCCAAACTCGTAGCATCTTTCTCAGAATAGATGAGCACTAAAGAACCTAAAGTAACTTGGGGAACCCTAAATAAAACAATCCATCCATGATATTCAATAATTAAATTCTCTTCAGCGGAAAACTTCTTCAAGATTTCATCTAACATATTTCAATTGTACATATATTTTTGTTGAGGTTCCTCAGCATAAAGATAAATTAAAAGAGTTAATTTTTTCTATTTGTTACCTTTATCCAAAAATTTCTAAACTTAAAAAAACTCCAATCAATGCAAGATATTATTCTGAAATCTTCATTTACTATCAACGGACTAGAGTAAAGAGAGTGGCAACCATCTTTTCCCTGTTTAATTGCCCTTTTCATCTTTAAAGATTGAGACTTTACTATATTTCTTCTCTCCTCCTTAAGTTGAGCTAATTCAATTAAGTCGATTAAGGAAGAGGAACCCAACGCATCCAGTTGATGTTCAGAGTCAACTAATTTACCCAATGTTAAGTCTTCGAAGCTTGAGTAAAGTTTATAGCGTGAATTGTCGGCAAGTTCTTGATTCATAAAAAAATCAGCAACAACCACCGGTATAGAGGCTCTTACACCCTCATAAACCGATGTTCCCTGTGCAAAAAGAATAAGAGAATCCCTCAAAAGAAACGTCAATCTATCATAGGATTGTTCTCCATGAAAAATTACGCTTCTTTCAATACCTAGTTTTCTAACATACCTCTCTAACTCTTTTTGACCTTGACCTGAACCAATTATATTGAGTGTAGACAAATCAAGTTTACTTCTTGCTTCTGTAAAGTCTTTTATTAATTTTTTTAGAAAAAAGAGCTTAGAAGAGTTATCTAATCTTCCTAACCAAAAAATGTTCCTGGAAAATTGATCGCTGATTTCTTTTTGAGGAGTATCTAAATTATGATCAAGTAAGGCGTAGGTAATATTATTTGTTAAAGCGATATTGTAAAAATCTGATAATGTATTTTTTGAATCAGGTACCTGATAATAAAACCATTCTTTAAGTTTGAAAATTTTATCTTTATATAAAGGACTTAATAGAGCTTTTAATATTTTTCCCAGTAATTTCAATCTTAAACAAATAAACATATGAGGAAGAGATATAGGGTGCATAAACCAAAACCTTACTTCACAATTTTCTAAATCCAACATCTTATCTATGCAAAAAGCATAACTGGCTTGAGAGATGATCAAGCTATCTTTTATAAGAAGCTTTTTAGAATCTGAATATTCTAAGATCCTGATATCAGGTTCGTCGCTTAACATATCAGCCACTACTCGGTTAGGAGAGTCAATTACAGTCACGTCAGCTCCTGAGAAAAAGATTTCCCTAGCTAAAAGAGCCATTTGTCTTTCTGCACCGCCGTAAATTCTTGAAGGAATAAATAAATAGATTTTCATTCTGACGAAATTGTTTTGAAAGTATAACGATAGAGAAACATAGAAAAAGAAAATGAGAGGATACATAACCCTATTAAATAGGTATTTATTCCATAAAAAGGTATGGCAGCACTTATTATTAGATAGAAAATTAAAATGAGTAAATTGATATTTAGAATTTTTCCAATAAGGCCAACGCCTATAGATAAGGAAATTAGTGTATCTAATATAATTCTCGCAAAAGCAAATAGAAATATAAGGGAAGCAGTAATACTCCTAAAGTCCCACAGAGGTATAGTTTTTCTTATTTCTTCCTCAGGTAACACATATAAGATTAAGTAGTAGAGAGATATTAGGGAAAGAAGTATTAATATCGACTTGATGTATAAACTTTTTATCTTATTTTTATTACTTCGGAATCTAGAAAAGAAAGGAAATGAAATCTGAGTGAATACTGAGATCATTAAACTCACGGGATAGCTAATAATTTGTTTGGCAAAAGAGTAAAATCCTAATACTGATGTACTCAAAAGGGCTGCAACAAGTAATTGGTCAACCCTGCCAGTTAAATACACTACGAGATTACTAATATATTGTTTTAAAAGTGTTCGTAAAATCGCCTTATCAACTACTGGAGGTATAAAAAAGATCTTTGCATTAATCATTAACTTTAACAGAATAAATCTTGTCAGTATCTGTATAAACATGCTGACAATGAATGTATAAATACCTAGATCTAGTTTTAAAAAAAATGGAACTGTAATTAGAAAAGTAAATACTGGAAAAAAGTCTATTGCAGCCAAAACCTTTAATCTCTGCGCTTTATGCAGTCTAGAATAAGTCACTATTGTCAAAGAATACAAAAGAAGCAATAGACCGAAATACTTTATTGAATCAGCAAAGAAATTCGAAAATTTCAATGAATTGAATATTTCTGAAATAAAAAATAAAAAGACACCTAGGATAATGGATACCACAAGGTTTAAAGACTGTAATTTCTTAAGATTTTCTCTGTTAATTCTGGATGTTATGATTGTATTTGCAACTCCAAAATCTACCATTGAATAGCAAAGTCCGATTGCAATCATTAAAAGGCTTAACTCACCAAATTCTGATGGTTCCAGGTAAGCTCCATAAATAAGCAAGACAAGAAATTGAATAAAAGCAGCCCCTCCTCTAGAAATTATTACAATAAAATTTGAAGAGGAGATTCCCATTGAGGTTTATTAATTATCTTTAAAAAATGCAATGAGTAATTCAGATACTCTATCTAATTCCTGATCAGTAATGCCATAGTACATAGGTAATCTGACTAACCTTTCACTTAATTTACTTGTATAGATATCATTGCCATGGAATCTACCATATTTCTTACCAGGGTCAGTTTCATGAAGAGGTAAATAGTGAAACACCAAAGATACATTATTATCAGACATATATGCTATCAATTCTGATCTCATCTTTAAGTCGTTAGTTTTTATGTAGAACATATGCGCGTTATGAAAACAATCTTTTGGTATAACAGGAGGAGTCAATATTTTTTCTTCAAAAAGGACTGATAACCTATCATAGTAATGTTTCCATGCTTTGATCCTAGCTTCGTTTACTTCTTCAGCTGCTTCAAGCTGGGCCCATAAGTAAGCCGCTTGAAGCTCACTCGGTAAGAAACTACTACCAATACTTACCCAGTTATACTTGTCAATCTGGCCTCGAAAAAAAGCGCTCCTATTTGTGCCCTTCTCTCTAATAATTTCAGAATTATTTATAAAGGGTTCATGATTTACTAGCAACGCTCCTCCTTCACCCCCACTGGTATAATTCTTTGTTTCATGAAAGCTGTAGGTACCCAGATGCCCTATCGTTCCCAGGGATTTATCCTTGAATTTTCCCATCATAGCTTGAGCTGCATCTTCTATCACAATCAAACCATGGTTTTCTGCAATTTCCATTATTCTATCCATATTGCAAGATACCCCAGCATAATGAACAGGTACAATCACCTTTGTTTTGCTAGTAATAGCATCCTCAATTAGGTCCTCATCAATGTTCATTGTATCCGGCCTAATGTCTACAAATACAATTTTCGCTCCTCGGAGAACGAAGGCGTTAGCTGTGCTCACAAAAGTGTAACTAGGCATGATTACTTCGTCACCGGGCACTATATTAACAAGCATAGCAGCCAGCTCTAAAGCATCAGTGCAGGAAGGTGTCAAAAGAACTTTTTTGCAAGGCAAGTTTTCTTGAAACCACTCTTGACATTTCTTACCAAAAGGACCGTCTCCCGAAAGTTTATTCTTAAGCAGCGCTTGCTCTAAATTATCCAATTCACTGCCAATATAAAGTGGCTTATTAAATGGAATATTCATTTTTTGATTTTAATAAATTCTTTTGCTTCGGGTCCCTTATTAAATATCAGATCCAAGATGGATACTCCATGTTCGAAGGGTTCATGCATCTGTTGATATTCTGGGTAACCCTCATACCCTTTCCATTCAACTTTAATGTTATTTTTTTCAGCCAGGGCCTCATCAAAGTAAGTCTTTGCAGCGGGCCCGCTTACATATACATCTGCAGAAGCTTGTTTACAAATTCCAATAAGCTTTTCTGATTTCCCTTCTGATAATTCATAGTCACTAGAAAAAGTTATTCGTGTATCTATGTCTAATATTTGGCAAATCAAAGAAATAAGCTTGAAGTTAACTCTGCTAAGGAACTCTTCCTCATTTGTTAAATAGAACTCCGCTAATAATTCTTCATAATGACTAAAAAATGGGGATTTGGAATAGAAATGCTTAATAGTTTGAAAATGTTCTACAGACCATGACTTATCTGAAATAGTGGTCTCATTTATTTTCTGATGAAATTTACCTTTAACATTCACAGGAATGGTCAACCATTTTAAACCTTGCGGTGTAGAGATCTTATTTCTATTCCTCCAGTCTCTTTTGGTATATTGCATGTCATCGTAAAGAATAAATTCATCGACACAGTCAATTAAATCAAAATACCCTTTCCATGGAATATAGTTGGATTGAGTTATAGCTACTCTTCTCACCTTTTCTCCAAAAGAGCTAAACCGAATCCTGTTTCACCATATCCATTGCCATTGTAAAGCATGTACAAATCGTTTTTATGATGAAATAAAAATGGATAACAGTTCATTTCGGAGTCCCATCCATTTTCAGACTCTTCAAGATTAACTTCTTGATCTTTCCTCTCCCAATTTTTTCCATCAAGTGATTCAGCATATCGAATTTTATAAGAAGATGAATTGATGGAAGCTCTTGATGAAAACCACATTTTATAAATATTTT
>MDTG01271908.1_pt1 | contig 15829 bp, 18 predicted proteins | sample 811421 | NCBI WGS metagenome assembly MDTG01 (sample SAMN05326645, study PRJNA326480) | marine metagenome | isolation source: seawater | place: Pacific Ocean: South East | collected 2011 | reverse complement strand
TATCTGTATTTTGCGCATAAAATTTAATAAACCATAGTTATGCTTGATAACAACTTAATTCAATCCACTTCTTCTTGGCCATTTGTCGAAGTTAGAAAACTAATCAAAGATAGAAAAGAAATTATTAAAAAGAAGAATAAAATTACTTTTCAAACTGGTTATGGTCCAAGTGGGCTACCACATATAGGAACTTTTGGAGAAGTTGCTAGAACTACCATGATGATAAATGCTCTTAACCATATTCAAAAAATTGATCATGAACTAATTACATTTTCTGATGATATGGATGGATTGAGGAAAGTTCCAGAAAATATTCCAAACGAAAAAATTTTAAAAGAAAATTTAGGTAAACCTTTAACTGACATACCAGATCCTTTTGAAAAATATGATAGTTTTGGTGAACATAATAATGAAATGTTAAAAGAATTTTTGAATAAATTTAATTTTGATTTTATCTTTAAAAGCTCTACAGAAAATTATAAAAATGGGATTTTTAATTCTTCTCTTATGCGTGTTTTAGAAAAATACGATGAAATTATGAATATTATTTTACCCACTTTAAGAGAAGAGAGGCGTAAGACTTATTGTCCATTTTTACCCATTTGCCCAAACACTGGCAAAGTACTAGAGATACCATTATTGAGCATGGACAAAAAGACTGGCAGTGTAGTCTTTGATGACAATGGTAAAAAGATTCAAACTAATGTTTTAGATGGAAAATGTAAACTTCAATGGAAAGTAGATTGGGCAATGAGATGGTTTACGTTTGATGTTGATTTTGAAATGTATGGTAAAGACTTGACTGAAAGTGCTGTATTATCATCAAAGATTTGTCGTTCACTAGGAAAAAATCCCCCAAATGGATTTGCTTATGAATTATTTTTAGATGAAAAAGGAGAAAAAATTTCAAAGTCAAAAGGAAATGGAATATCAATAGAGCAATGGTTAAGGTACGCATCACCAGAAAGTTTAGCCATGTACATGTATCCAAATCCAAAAAGAGCAAAAAAACTTTATTCTGAGGTTGTTCCCAAAACTGTTGATGAATATCTTTCTTATATCGAAAAATATCCTAACCAAGATATAAAAGAGCAAATAATGAATCCTGTTTGGCATGTTCATTATGGAAAACCACCAAAAGAAAAAATTGTTATGCCTTTTTCTATGTTATTAAACTTAGTAGGGTCAAGTAATGCAGACAGTAAAGACATACTTTGGAAATTTATAAATAGGTTTCATAAGGAAATTAAACCAAAAAATCACAAAATACTCGATGGATTAACTGAATACGCAATAAATTATTTTAAAGATAAAGTTGAACCAAACAAAAAATTTAAAAAACCAAATTTTAATGAGAAGAGGGCTTTAAAAAATTTAGTAGATAAACTAGTTAAAATTGATCAATCATTGACACCAGAAGAAATTCAAACACATGTATATACCGTTGGAAAAGAAAGTGGATATGATAAAAATTTAAGAAACTGGTTCAAATTAATCTACGAAGTTGTTTTTGGTGAAGAGAATGGCCCAAGGATGGGTTTTTTTATAAGTTTTTTTGGACTAAAAGAAACAATTGATTTAATAAATGATAAAATAAAATAATGTTTTCAATTTTTAAACCTTATATTTTCTCTTTAGATCCCGAAGTGGCTCACGATTTAGCTATTAAATCGTTGAAGTTAAATGTTTTACCGAAAAGTATATTTAGAGTCGAAGAAGAGGAAATTTTAGAAACAACATTATCAAATTCAAAATTACCCAATCCGATTGGTCTAGCTGCAGGATTTGACAAAAGTGCTGAAGTATATAATTCTTTGTTTAAGCTAGGTTATGGTTTTATAGAAGTTGGAACTGTAACTCCAAGAAGGCAATTAGGAAACTCTAAACCTAGAATTTTTAGATTAGAAAAAGATCAAGCTCTTATTAATCGACTTGGTTTTAATAATCACGGCTCTGACATAGTCTCAAAAAGAATAGAAAATAATCCCCCAACAGGTTTTTTGGGAATAAATATTGGTCCAAACAAAGATACTGAGAATAAAGAGGAAGATTACTATTCGTGCATGCAAAAACTCTCCTCACTTGGTAATTATATAACAATAAATATATCTTCACCTAATACTAAAGGTCTGAGGGATTTTCATGATCAAAAAGAGTTAGAAAAACTTTTAAGTGGTATAAATAAAATTAAAAAAGATAAAAATATTTCAAAATCAATTTTTATAAAGTTATCGCCTGATATTGCAGATAACGAGATTAGTAAAATTATAGAGCTGATAACCAAGTATAAAATTACAGGTATAATAGTTTCTAATACTACAGACCGTAATCGAGAAAATTTATTAGATATAAAAAAAAATGAAGTTGGAGGATTGTCAGGAAAACCTTTGAGAGATCTTTCCACAAAGTTAATTCAAAAATTCTTTAGAGAAATAAAAGGAAAAATACAAATAATTGGTGTTGGAGGAGTAGACTCGGGAGAGACAGCTTTTGAAAAGATAACAGCAGGAGCAAATGCTATTCAATTATACACAGGTATGGTTTACAAAGGTCCTGGAGTAGTAAAGGAGATAAAAAAAGACTTAATCTCGATTTTAAAAAAAGAAAATCTTAAAAATATAAGTGAAGCAGTTGGAATTAATGCTTGACCCCACTTATTACTAGACTTATATAGCTGTAGGAAAAATTATGTCTAAAAGATGTGAACTAACTGGAATATCCCCCTTAAAAGGTCATAACGTAAGCCATGCCAAGAATAAAACTAAAAGAAGATTTCTACCGAACTTAAAAAAAGTGACCTTTAGAAGTGATATTCTCAAAAAAGATATAAAGATTAATGTGGCTAATGCCGCTCTTAGAACTGTAGATTTTAAAGGTGGGCTAGATAAGTTTTTGCTGACGGCAAAAAACACGAAATTGTCAAAGAAAGTCAAAAAAATTAAAGCATCAATTTCAGCTAAATTATAAAATGAATTTATACTATAAACTATCAATTTTGATGGGGATAGTTGTTGTTATTTCCAATTATTTGGTTCAATTTCCTGTTCAAAAGTTTGGCTTATCTGAGATTTTAACCTACGGAGCATTTACCTATCCAGTAACTTTTTTAATTACTGATTTGGCCAATAGAGCTTATGGGAAAACTGTAGCTAGAAAAGTAGTCTACATTGGATTTATAATCGGGATTTTTCTCACTTTGTTTGTATCAACAAACTTTTCAGATATAATCTCTATTAGAATTGCTATTGGATCTGGATTAGCTTTTTTTATTTCTCAAAACTTAGATATCAAAATTTTTGATCATCTAAGAAACAAAAACTGGTTTGTAGCGCCACTCACATCATCAGTTCTTGGCTCAATAGTGGATACATTCTTATTCTTTTCCATAGCCTTTTATGCAACAGGGGTTCCATGGATTACTTTAGCTATTGGAGATTTAATCGTTAAACTATTTATTACTTTGTTAATGTTGATTCCATTTAGACTACTAATATATAAGATTCAAGATTTTACAGAAAATAAAATTCCTAGAATTAAAAATTAATTTAAACTTTTTTTATTTTTTTCAACAAATAAATCAGTTAATTGATTTATCATCACATCACCTAAGTCTTGAACATCGGTAATTTTTACAGCTCTATTATAATATCTAGTAACATCATGTCCAATTCCTATTGCTAAAAGTTCGATGTTTGAGTTATTTTCGATCCACTTAACAGTCTTTTTCAAATTTGTTTCTAAGTAATCACTAGTATTAGTAGACAAAGTAGAGTCATCGACAGGTGCACCATCTGATATTACCATTAATATTTTTCTATCTTCTTTTCTCTTATTCATTTCGTTGTAGGCCCATTTTAAAGCTTCACCATCGATGTTTTCTTTTAGTAAACCTTCTTTTAACATTAGACCCATATTAATTTTAGCCTGCCTCCATGGTACATCTGCTGACTTATAAATTATGTGTCTTAAATCATTGAGCCTTCCTGGTAAATTTGGTTTTTCATTTTTCATCCATTTTTCTCTTGATAAACCTCCCTTCCAATGTTTCGTTGTAAAACCCAATATTTCGACTTTAACAGAGCATCTTTCCAGAGTTCTTGATAAGATATCTGCGCAAATTGCTGCTACGGAAATTGGCTTACCTCTCATTGATCCAGAATTATCAATTAAAATTGTTACTAAAGTATCTTTAAACTCTATATCCCTCTCTTTTTTAAAAGATAAAGAGTTAAAAGGGTCCATGATAACTCTTGGAAGCTTGGAAGTATCTAATAGCCCTTCTTCTAAGTCAAAATTCCAGGATCTATTTTGTTTAGCCAATAATTTTCTTTGTAATTTATTAGCCAATTTAGATATGAAATTTTTGAGCTGTAACAATTGTTGATCTAAATTTTTTCTTAGTCGAGATAACTCTTCGGTATTTTCAAGATCTTCAGCTTTAATTATTTCATCGAATTCTTTTGTATAAGTTTTATATTTTAAATCACCAAAATTTGAATTACCTCTTTTTCTTAAATCTGGTCTTGAGCTATCTTGTATCTCTAGTTCTTCCTCTGCTTTATCAGAATCTTTGGCTTCATTTTCTAGATCTGGCACACCTGTATCAATAGACATTTCTTCTTGTTTTTCCTCTTTTTGTTTAGCTTCTTGTTCCTGATCTTGAGGTTTTGATTGTCTATCATTATTGTCGTTTTCATCATCTTTTCTCTCTTCTTCGTCCATGATTTCATCTAAGCTCATACTTGAGATTATCTTAGAGATATGGGAATTAAATTTTTCCTGGTCCAGAGTAAAATTGTTCAGTTCATTAATGCTATCTTTAAATCGATCATTTAAATCTTTTTTATAGGATTTTAATTTTTTGTCTAGTTGGCTATCGTTTTTAAAATTCAAAAATTTTACTCTTAAAAAATTCTCGAAAGACTCTATGATTTTGCTCTCACTACTTTTCAAGTCTATTTGAGCAATTCTTTTATGGTAAAAATTTTCAATATTATTTTTAATTCCTTTAAAATAACTTGTACCAATTTTTTCACATCTAATTTTTTCAGAAATATCATAAAGTTTTTTTGATATTTTTCCCTCAGGCTCAAATTTTTTAAAAGTTTTTTCATTTGAAAATCTAAGCCTTAGCGATTTCGAGTCGGCTGCAGCTCTTATTTCTTCAAAATTTATTTTATTACTTATTCGATCAAGATCGGGCAATTTGATTGAATATTTATTTGTTTTTGTAATTTGATTACCAAAAGAAATTTCAACCTTATCTGAGTTTGAAATAGATTTAACCGTTGAGCTTATAGCCGTTTTAAAATCTTCAAGCTTTTCCTTATTATTTTCCACTTATATTGAAATATTTATAGAAGACTCTGGCAGGTCTTCGCCATAACATCTTTGATAATATTCAGAGATGATTTTCTTTTCTAATTCATCACATTTATTTAAAAAAGTAATTCTAAAAGCGTAACCTTTATCTTTAAAAATATCTGTATTTTCTGCCCAGTGCAGAACTGTTCTAGGGCTCATCACAGTAGAAATATCTCCATTAATAAAACCTTTTCGAGTAAGGTCGGCCACCTTTATCATATTTGATAAAAGCTCTTTTCCTTCCTTGTTATTAAAACTTTTGTTTTTCGCAGAAACAATTTCAAGCTCTTTCTCAAAAGGTAAATAGTTAAGGGTAGATACAATATTCCATCTGTCCATTTGACCTTGGTTAATTTGCTGTGTTCCGTGATAAAGCCCTGTAGTATCACCTAGACCAACAGTATTTGTTGTAGCAAAAATTCTAAAAAAGTCATGTTGCTCAATAACTTTATTTTTATCTAGCAAAGTAAAGTTTCCCTCACTTTCTAGCACCCTTTGGATAACAAACATGACATCTGGTCTACCTGCATCATATTCGTCAAAAACTAAAGCTACTGGGTTTTGAATTGACCATGGAAGAATACCCTCTTTAAATTCCGTTACCTGTTTTCCATCTTTTAAAATTATTGCATCTTTTCCGATTAAATCTATTCTACTGATGTGGCTATCTAAATTTACTCTTATGCAAGGCCAATTAAGTCTCGCAGCAACCTGTTCTATATGAGTTGATTTTCCGGTGCCATGATAACCTTGGATTAAAACTCTCTTATTAAAAGAAAAACCCGCTAATATTGCTAAAGTAGTATCTTTATCAAATTTATAATCTGGATCAATCTTTGGAACATAATCATTTTTTTTTGAAAATGCTCCAACTTTCATTTCACTATCAAACCCAAAAGTTTGTTTGACTGAAAGTTTTATGTCAGGTTTTTGTATAAGTTGTTCTGTGCTCATTTTTTTCCTAAAGTTTTTTTAAGTTGACTATAAGCTAGTGTAATTTTTTTTAGTTTTTCCTCAAATTTTTTATTGCCTTGATTTTTATCAGGATGATATTTTTTTACAAGTTCTTTAAATTTTAAGTGTATTTCCTCCCATTTTACATCCTCATTTAACTCCATAACTTGAAGAGCATCTTTATCAGTCTGAGAAACCTTTGTTTTTTTGAAATCTTTAAAGTTTGAGCTATTAAAAATATTTAATTTGTCCTCTAGCGCGTTGTTCCAAAGAATATTAAAAAAATTCTCTGAGGATCCAAATTTTTTCGTTGATTTATGCCACGTTAAATCAGACTTAATAAAATATTCAATTTGATCGTCATTCATATTTTCAAAATAATTCCAGTTTTTATTAAAAATTTTAATATGTTGTAAACAAAGCAATCTATATTTTTTACTATTATCTTTTTCAACAGGCGCCTTATAAGAGCCAATTTCTGTGCAGTTTTTCCAGTCACATATAATTTTCATAATTCCATTCTATATAGTAAAATTTCATTAATGAATAATTATTTTGAAGAAATTAAAAAAAGATTAAGAGAAAATATAAATTTAGAAAATATTGAAATTATAGACAATACCCAAAAGCACAAAGGTCATAAATCGTTTAATCCAGAAAAATATCATTTGGAATTAAAAATAAGTTCTTCGTATCTAAATTCTATATCTAGAATTAGTGCTCAAAAAATAATTATGAGAATATTAAAGCACGATTTGGAAAAAAAAATTCATGCTTTAGAAATTAAAATTGAGCAATAATCTTACTTGTTTTTTTTAAACTTTCCACTGACATTTTAAATTTATTAGGTTTAGTTGTTTTTCCAATATTTTTTAATAATATGAAATTTATTTTTTCGTCGTCATTCTTTTTGTCGCTTTTAAGATAAGGAATAAGATTCGTTATAGATCTTGTATTTGAAAATTTTTTGTATGTATATCCCAAATTATTTTCTGAATAAATTTTTGTTATTTTTTGAAGATTATCAATTCCACAAATCTTTTTAATTACTGACAGTCTAGTAGCTAATATTATTCCAGATAGAACAGCTTCTCCGTGAGTTACTTTTTTGGAGTAATTATTTCTCACTTCGATCGCATGCGCAAAAGTGTGTCCAAAATTCAAAGTCATTCTTAAACCTTTTTCATTTACATCTTTATTAACAAAGTGCATCTTAATTTGACAACTCTTTTTAATCGCATAGGCTAATTCTTTTTCTTTCCTTAAAAAAATTTGTTTTGTATTTTTTCTTAACCATTCAAAAAATTTTCGATCTTTTATAATTCCATGTTTAAGTATTTCCGCATAGCCACATACCATTTCTCTTTTTGACAAAGAATTTAAGAAACTTGTATCAGCTATTACTAACTTTGGTTGATAGAAACTGCCTATAAGATTTTTTCCATATAAAGAATTTACTCCTGTTTTGCCTCCAATTGCTGAGTCAACTTGAGCAAGCAAAGTTGTAGGTATATTAATAAAATTAATTCCTCTCTTATAAATGCTAGAGACAAAACCAATAACATCTCCGGTTATACCTCCACCGACTCCTATAACCAAATCTGATCTATTAAAGTTTTTAGACAAGAGTTTTTGCAGCAAATGATCTACAGATTTAAAAGATTTCGTTTTTTCATTAGCAGAGAACGAAAATAAAATTACATTGTAACTTTTAAGTTTTTTTTTAAGGACAGATTTAAATCTACCAGGAATATTTTTATCGACTATAAGTGCAATTTTTTTTGTTTTTGGGCAAAGCTTCTTTATTTGATGGGGCAAAATACCTAAAATATTACTGCCAATAAATATAGAGTAAGAATTTATTTTATCTTTAAATTTAATTTCCTGATTTTTCATAAAGTTTGATCACCTTATTAATAATTACGTCAGGTTTTAAAAAATTACACCTAATTCTAAAATCTGCTTCACTATATGTTTTCTTACGTTCTAAGTAAATTTTATTAACAGTTTCCCTTAAGTTCTTTTTATGTAATAAAGGTCTTTTTTTTGCTTTGCCTAACCTTTTTATTAATTGATTTATTTCAACATCTAACCAAAAACTTATTGAAAAATTCTTAACAGCACGTCTAATTGAGTTGTTCATAAACGCCCCGCCACCTAAAGCTATAACAGATTTTTCTTTTTTTAACTCTTTAAGACTTATAGCTTGCTCTATTCTTCTAAAATAGCTCTCATCTTTATTCTTAAAAATTAAATTAATGGAACAACCCTCTTTTGCTTCAATTAATTTATCAATATCAATAAATTCATATGAAAGCTTTTGAGCCAAGCTTTTACCAATAGTAGATTTACCAACACCCATCATTCCAGTCAAAACTAAGCTTTTATTCAATTTATTATCCGATTTTGAATTTGATTTTTCATAAATATGTCTTATTTATTAAGTTTAAATGAAATCGTAAACTATGCAACTTAAATACAATAGATCGCCTAGTATTGGAAGCACCATATTTAAAACTTTAATAAAATTGTTTTTCGCAATTATTATTTTTGTATTGGCAATTTTTTTAATTGAAAAAATTAAGTTTCCAAGCCCTGAAAAAAAATTCAATATTGATATTACGAATGATATTAAAAAGCTTTAAATATTTTTTTGGCTTATTAATAATATTTTCGTTCATCAGTCCAGTGATGACAGAAGAAAAGATAGATATATGGAAAGATAAAATAAATCAGAAAGAAACTTCTCAATCTCTTAAAAAAGAAATTGAAAAAGAAACAGAAAAATCAATTAATAATCCTGCTAACAAAATTAATCCTGATCAGGCAATTAAGATAGAGGATAAAATTGAGGAAGAGTCCGACGAAAATAAAGTGTATGGAGTCTATGACCCAGCAGACTATGATTTTAATTTAAATATGTGGTCTTCAACTAAAGCAGAAGATATAAGATCAAGCTTAAAAAGATTGAAAAAAATAAAATTATCGAAAACCTCAAATGAAATTCTCGAAAATGTTTTACTGTCTTATTCATTTCCACCTAATGGAATGAAAGAAGATGAATTTGTAGATATTAAAATTAATTGGTTGATAGACAATAAACGAACAGATCTAATAGAAAGTTTTCTTAAACAAAATAAAGAGTTCAAAGGGAAAAAAAGAGCTGTGCAATATTTAGTTGATCAAAATATTGCCAAAGCAGATATTAATGAAGGATGTAGCAAGATAGAGTTTATCGATAGCACTGTAAAAGACAATTATTTAGAAAAATTTAAAATTTATTGTTTAGTATTTAATAAAAAGAATTCTGAAGCACAACTTTTATTAGATCTTTTAAGAGAGCAGAAAAAATCGGATAAATTTTTTGATGATAAAATAAATTATTTATTAGGCATTTCTGAAGAAACAGGAAATAAAATTAATGAAAAAAATCTTCTTAATTTTTATCTTTCTAGTGTCACTATCAAAAATTTTGATTATACGCCCTCTAAAAATACAAAAAAGGAAATTTGGCAATATCTAAATGCTGCAAACCTTATTAAAATAGATTTAAATGACAAAGAGAAGCTAGCAGAATTAGAATTAGCTGCAAATAAAGGTCAAATTAATGAAAAAATAATTTTTGATACTTACAAACAAATCCCATTTGAAATTAATAAATTGATAACAGCAAAAAACATCATTCAAACTCTTGAAGGAAGCGAGGCAAGGTCTTTAATTTATCAGAAGTATTTACTTTCTGAAAACATTGATACCAAGTTAGAATATTTGTTCATGTTAGAAGAATTATTTAAAAAGGCAGAATTAAAAAACGTTTATTCATCTTATTTAAGTAATGAGCTAAAGGAAATTGGTCTGGAGAATATTCCAGATAATTATAAAGAAGTTGCAAAAAATAGAATAGAGGCGAACGAGCAAGAAGGTTTGGGCAAAATTAGATATAACGATAAAATTTTACACCAGTCGAAAGTAATTAAATTTTATTTAGAAAATGAAGATCAAAAAAAAATCCAAAAAGATATTGATAAAATTTTTAAAAAGATTTCTAAAAATAGAAAATATTTTTTTTCAGCTAAAGATCTTTCGTTAGTCGAGTCTCTTGAAAAAGATGGCTTCAACATACCTGAAAATCTAAATATAAAGGAATTAACTGATAAATACGAAGTTCCGAAGAATTTACAACAATTAATCGAAAAAAAACAAAATGCCTATCTAGCTTTAAAAATAGTTGAAATTATTGGAGAAGACGAGCCTTATCAATTAGACTCTGAAACAATTTACTTTATTACGAATCTTTTAAACAAGATTGATTTAATAAAAATTAGAAATAAAGTTTTAGTTTCAGCTCTACCCCAAAGAGTTTAATTGACATATAGTAGTCCTTAATGTCTAAGAAAAAAATTGTAATCGAACCTGATCCAATACTAAGAAAAAAGAGTCAATCTTTAGAAAAAGTTGACGATCAATTAAGAAAACTTATGGATGACATGTTAGAGACAATGTATGCTGCTCCTGGTATAGGATTAGCTGCTGTTCAGATTGGTATTTTAAAAAGATTGATTGTAATTGATATTTCAAAAGAAGATCAAAAAAAAGAACCTTTATTTTTCGTTAACCCTAAAATAACTTTTCAATCCAAAAATAAATCAGTTCACGAGGAAGGATGTTTGTCGCTACCAGGGCATTTTGCAGAAATAGAAAGACCCGCTGAATGTCATGTCAATTACATTGACTACAACGGCAAAAATCAAAATTTAAAAGCAAGTGGTCTTTTAGCAACTTGCATTCAGCACGAAATAGACCATTTAGATGGAATTTTATTTATAGATTATCTATCAAAATTAAAAAAAGATATGATTATAAAAAAATTAATTAAACATAAAAAAGAACTTAACAAAATTGTTCTTTAGATTTGATGGCTTTAAAAATTATATTTATGGGAACACCAGAATTTTCAGTTCCAATTCTTGAGTCTATACACAATTCTAAACATAACATTTTGGAAGTTTATACTCAGCCACCAAAAAAAAAAAATCGTGGGCAATCAATAAATCTTACACCTGTTCATAAATTTGCAAAGGAAAACAATATAAAAGCAAGGTGTCCAGAAAACATTGATACTGAAGTCGAAATAGAAAATTTAAAACAAAAAAATCCTGACGTGGTAGTAGTAGTAGCATATGGTAAAATTTTACCAACAAAACTTTTAGATACCGATAAAATTCAATTTATTAATATACATGCATCATTATTACCAAAATGGAGAGGCGCTGCTCCTATTCAAAGATCAATAATGAATTTAGATAGTGAGACAGGAATATCTGTTATGAAAATAATTCCAAAATTAGATGCCGGCCCAGTAATGATGAAATCTATAGTAAAGATTACAAAAAATACTAATTACAAAAAACTTAGCCAAGAGTTGTCAACATTAGGGGCTAAGAAGATATTAGAGTCATTGGACTTAATTGAAAAGAATTCTGCAAATTTTTTAGATCAAAATGAAAAAGATGCGTCATATGCTAAAAAAATTGATAAAAGCGAGTCGAAGATCGAATGGAACACAGAGGCAAAAAAAGTTATTGCTAAGATAAATGCATTATACCCTAATCCTGGATCATGGTTTAAATATAATGACTCAAGGTTGAAGATTATCAAAGCTATCGAAGTAAAAATCAAAGGAATTCCGGGAGAAATTCTAGATAAGAATTTTACTATTGCTTGTTCAGAAAACGCTATTCAAATTTTAGAAATACAAAAAGAGGGCAAAAGGAGCATGAAAGTTTCAGATTATTTAAAAGGTAATACTTTACAAGTTGGTTTAAATGTTAGGAAAAGTTAATAATTACTTAATTAAAATTGAGTATGATGGAACCAAATTTGTAGGCTGGCAATACCAAAAAAATGGAAAATCTATTCAAGAAGCAATTGAAAAAGCTTTATTTAAGATATTTAAATTTAAAATAAAAATTAATGGGGCTGGTAGAACTGATAAAGGCGTTCATGCTTTAGGGCAATATGCAAATTTTATAATAAATAGAAAAATAGATAATGAAAAAAAATTTTTAGATTCAATTAATTTTTTTCTAAAGAAAAATTTAATTTCTATTATAAAAATTAAAAAAAAAAATTCTTACTTTCATTCCAGGCATGACGCAAAGGAGAGAATTTATGAATATAAAATTATCAACAGAATAGGATCTCTATCGATATACATTAATAAAGCTTGGCATATAAAAAAAAAACTGAATATTAAGCTTTTAAAAAAAGGAGCAAGTTTATTAGAGGGAACTCACGATTTTTCAACTTTTCGTGCATCATCATGCTCATCCAGCACACCAATTAAAAAGATGAATGCTGTGAGGGTCAAAAAAAAAGGTGACGAGATAATAATAGAATTTAAGTCGAAGTCATTTTTACAAAATCAAGTGAGGTCCATGGTGGGTTCTCTTGAGTATCTGTCTTGCGGTAAATGGACTCTAAATAATTTTAGAAATGTGTTTAAATCAAAAAAAAGATCTAATTGTGCTCCACCGGCGCCTGCGTGTGGATTATATCTTAAAGATGTAAAATATTAAATTATTTAAAAGTTTTTAATTCCGTATTTTTTTAATGAATTTAAAGAAATGAAAAACAAAGATAATATATTTTCAAAAAAATTAAGTTTATTAAATTTTTTATTTATTTTCCATATCCAATAAAAATTTCTTAAACTATTACTTTGAAGCGAATTGCTTCTAATTCGGTATTTAGTTAAATAATCATTCAAGCAATATGCATTACAATTTTTTAGTATTTCACATTTAAAAAAATAATCTTCGCAAATTTCTGTTTCTGTAAATTTAGCTTTCTTTAAAGCTGTTCTTTTAATTAACATTGTACTGGTACAAATAGATGTGTCTTGAATAAATTTTTTATAATCATATTCAAAAGGAGGTCTAACATATCTAATTTTTTTACCAAAAGTTTCATAGCTGGTGTAAGTAAAAGAATAATTATTATTTTCCATAAATCTTAATTGAGTTTCTAATTTATCTTTTTTCCATAAATCATCTGAATCTAAAAATGCAATGTAAGGTGATTTTGATTTTTTTATTGCATAATTTCGGCAATATCCAGCTCCATGATTTTTTTTTAACCAGTAGACTTTAATTTTTCTATTTCTAGAAATTTTTTTTAGAGACTTAACAGTCCTTTTATTTGAACAATCATCTACGATAACTAATTTCCAATTAGTATAAGTTTGATTAATTATACTTTTTATAGTTTCATCTATGAAAGGAAAGCTATTATAGTTGGGTAGAATAATATCTATCGTTAAATTTTTCTTTTTTTTATTCGCCATCTAGATCCTTCTCGAACGATGTACCCAACACAATTTTTTGCTCCACATTTACAGGGAAATTGTTTGTAGTCCTTATCATAACCAAATCCATAATCGTATGAAAGCTCTTCATTTTTTTTTATATCTTTAATTGCATAAACCCAAATTTTAAGACCGGATCCAGTAACTTCACAATTAGGCTCACATGAATGATTAATTAACCTTGCGGTATTGAATTTAAAATCTCCATCCAAATCATATCTTTTATTTAAATTAAATAAATATATTGCTCTATCATTATCGAATTTTGGATCATTCTGTGATTGTTTTATTGTTATCACTTTGCCTTTATACTCAATTATCCTAGTGCCTTTTTTAATATTACAATTAGCGTATAATCCATTATTGTCGATTTTAGATTTTTTAATTTTAAAAATTTTCACTTAAAATATTCTACTAAAAATTTATTATATATTTTTGTAAGTTTTTTTAAGTCAGATAATGAAACACACTCATCTACTCGATGCATAGTTTTATTTACTAAACCAAACTCAAGACAAGGAGAAATTTTTCTTATAAATCTTGCATCCGAGGTACCCCCAGTGGTTGATAATTTAGGGCTTATTTTTGTTATTTTTTTAATGATTTTTCTTGCCATGTAGATAGCTTTCTCCGGTTTTGTTAAAAAAGCGTCTCCATTTGTCATATAGTCAATTTTATAATTACATTTATTTTTTTTACTAATCTTTTTCACGATTAAACTTACTTTTTTTCTCAAAGAACTTGATGTATGTAAATTATTATATCTAATGTTGAAATTAGCCCTTGCTCTAGCAGGGATTACGTTATGGGCCTTATTGTCAACGTTTATCGAAGTAAATTCTAAATTAGAGGGTTGAAAATTTTTATTACCTTTATCAAGTTTATTTTCTTTAAGTTTTTTACATATAATAATCATTGTGTTTATGGGATTTTTAGATAGATGAGGATATGCAATATGTCCTTGGGTTCCAATAATTTCAATTTTTCCTGATAGACTTCCTCTCCGTCCTATTTTTATCATTTCTCCAAGTTTGTTCGGGTTTGTCGGCTCTCCCACAATACAAAAGTCGATCTTCTCTCTTTTTCTTCTCAAGTAATCTACAACTTTTTTTGTTCCATTTATTGCATACCCCTCTTCATCACCAGTGATTAAAAAACTAATTGATCCATTAAATTTTTTTTTACTTTGTAAAAACTTACTTACTGCTGCAACAAAACATGCTATTGAGCTTTTCATATCATTAGCACCTCTTCCAATTAAGTAATTGTTTTTTATTGAAGGTTTAAAGGGATTAGTAGTCCAGTCTTTTACATTTCCAGGTGGTACTACATCGGTATGGCCAGCGTAGCAAAGGTTCGGTCCTTTTTTACCAATCCTAGCATATAGATTTTTGATTGGTTTGCTTTTTTTATCTTTGAATTCTAATATTTTACAACTAAAGCCTAATCTTTTTAATTTTTTACTTAGAAAATTAATTGCTCCTGCATCTCGAGGTGTAACACTTGGAAACCTTATTAAATCTTTGGCTAGTTGTAATTCGTTAATAATAGTCATTAGTCTCTTAGTAAGTCGTTAATAGAAGTTTTACTTCTTGTTTTCTCATCAACTTTTTTAACTATTACTGCGCAATATAATGAAGGTCCATTAGGATTTGATTTATTTGGCAAACTACCTGGAACCACAACAGAATAAGCAGGAACTTTACCGTATGTTATTTCCCCTGTATTTCTATCAATTATTTTTGTTGAAGCACCAATGTAAACACCCATAGAAATTACAGCTCCTTCCTCTACTAAAACACCTTCTGCTATTTCGGATCTAGCTCCAACAAAGCAATTATCCTCAATGATAACTGGACCAGCCTGCAAAGGTTCCAAAACACCTCCAATTCCTGCCCCTCCAGAGATATGACAATTTTTTCCAATCTGCGCACATGAACCAACTGAAGCCCAAGTATCTATCATTGTACCCTCATCAACATATGCGCCTAGATTTACAAAACTTGGCATTAAGACAACATTTTTTGCAACGAAAGCTCCTTTTCTGACAACCCCGTTAGGTACATGACGGTACCCAGCTTTTTTCCAATCTTTCTCTTTCCACTTGACTGTCTTTCCAGGCACTTTGTCATACCAAGTAGTATA
>MDTG01039772.1_pt1 | contig 15829 bp, 13 predicted proteins | sample 811421 | NCBI WGS metagenome assembly MDTG01 (sample SAMN05326645, study PRJNA326480) | marine metagenome | isolation source: seawater | place: Pacific Ocean: South East | collected 2011 | reverse complement strand
GTTCTCGTCGTCATCGTCGTCGTCGTCGTCGTCGTCGTCGTCGCGACCATCTCTCTCTCCCCCTCTCTATTTCTCTCTATCTCTTCGAGAGCGCGCGCGTCTAAAAAAAGACGCGCGCTGTGGAGGTGTCGTATTTTTTTCCCTCGTTTTTCTTCTCTCTTTTTTGAGGTGCGCTCTTTGAAGTTTTCAAACGCGAACATCGTCGGTTCCTCTTCACAAAAAGAAAAGGAAGCGCACGCGCGGGAGATCCACACGTGCGGCGCGCGATCGATCGTCGTCGAAAAGAGGGGCGAAGGAAAGAGAGAGATGTTCGATCGCGCGCGGAAATCGTGAAGGGCGAAGAAAAGTGGAAGGAGAGAGAGAGCTCAATCACAACTCAACGAGACGAGTAGTTTTCTTCGACGGGAGTTGAAAGGAGACAATTAGAGGAGAGAAGTGAACGGAGAAGACAAAGAAGACAAAGAAGAAGAAGAAGAAGAAGAAGAAGAAGAGCGACCGGAAGATAACGAAAGGAGAAGAAGAAGGAATGACGACTCGAGTCGACGACGATATGGAAATGACTACGACGGAAACGACGGCGAGGGAAGATTTCGAAGCTTTGAAAAAATCGCACAAACATACTTTGGACAACTTCCGAAGTAAAACCCTGCGAGGAACGAATGGATATCAGGAAACGGCGAAGTACTATAAGAAGAATCTGGAACATTACGAAGGATTAGCGGCAAAGATGATAGTGAGTCCAAATGAATACCTGTCGAAGACGCTGGAGTTTCTGCACAAAGCCATACCACTGCTTGAACGAGCAGAAGGGGAGGAAGACGGTGTGTCAAAAGAGAAGAGGATGGAGGATATTGTAAATATCTCAGACGAAGACGAGGAAGTGCAGAAAGCAAAGGAGGAAAACGCGTGGAAGAAAATGGGAATGTATGCGGACGGAGTGCTTGACAAGACGATTTACAAAGACGAGCCATGCAAGAAAAAGTCGCCAAAAAAAGCTAGTATTAAGAACACCGATCACCATCGACAAGCTGAAAGATTTGAGACCCATCACGAGAAGGATAATGATGGATGGATTATAGGAAATGGCGGCGTTCCTCGGTCTAGAGCTTTTACTAGGAGAAACTATCGGAACACCATTGGTCCGGTCAACGGACGTGGCGCATCGATGGTTGAAGTTGCGATTCATGGCAGCGGGGCGAAAAATACGATAGCAACAACTACACCAAGAACTGCTCCGCGAACTGTTTATGCGCCGCAAAATGAATTCAATCCAGAAAGATTCAACTACAATGGAGAGAAGCGTCCTAAAACGAGAAATGATGCGGGTGGTAGCGGTCATAAATCCAGGGAGAGGATGTTCGAAGCCTCTAGTGACAGCGAAGAAGACGATCCAATCGAGGACGTGCGACGAAGCTGTGATGATAGCAGAGGTAAGCGCCCTCGAGGACGCGGACGAGAAAGAACAGAGAAGAAAGAACCGATCGTCGTCGACCTTTTAGATGATGATGAAGACGATGAAAGTAACAAACCAATTGAAATCGATAGTCCAATACAACAGAGGCGGCGGACGACGCGCCAAAACGCAGGATCTTTACATTCAGGTGTCGCGAAATTTGGCAAATACAACGCGAAATATCCCAATAATGGATCCAAAGGAGCCGCTTTAATTACCACTAATGATTTAGATTGCTTAGAACCTGGTGAAATGTTGAACGACCAGGCGATTAACTTTTACATGAAGAAGATTGCTGAGGAAGAGTTTCCCTCGCCCGAAGACAAGGAAAGATGTTTAGTCATGAACTCATATTTCTATTCAAAGTTAACGCAAAAATCGCATGGAGTTTCGAACGTAGCAGAGCGAAAAGATCAGGCGTACGAGAGGGTTAAGAAGTGGACGAAATCTATCAATATCTTTGAAAAGGATTTCATTCTTATTCCTATTCACGCTCATTTTCATTGGAGTTTGGCCATCATATCGTATCCTGGTTTAGCTTGCAGTTCCGTGGAGGGCAAAATAGAAGAGGGCAATATCCCGTCTATTATTCATCTAGACTCGATGGGAAAGAATAGCATGCACACAATCGGGAGCATACGTAAAAATTTGACGCAGTGGCTACAGCGAGAGTATAATCGTGTTCAAACTGAATTTTACGCGGAAGGTATAGTTGAAGACGGAGTAACTCAGTTAAACGAAAGGTTATTCTATCAATTTAGCCCATCAGTTCCAGAGCAAACAAATGGTTGCGACTGTGGCGTTTTTACATTACTTTACGCACAAAAATTTATCCAGAACCTTCCGAAAGAGTTCACCTTTGCGGACTTCAGTTCGATTTCATTTGGTAACTTGAGGAGTTTTGCTAATTACAACTCTTTGCTCCAACGACCAGAAAAAGTGCTGACACCTAGATTACCTGACATGGACAAATTCATCGAACGGTTTTGGAAAGAAGAAAACCTCGAACGTTATAAGTCCTCCGAAAAAGAAGAAGTGAAAGAAGAAGAAGAAGATTTATCATTACATATAGTTGAAGAAGAAAAGGCGGAAGAAGTCAACGATTTGAGAGAAGAAGAAGACGACGTGGCCCATTTTAAATCAAAAATGCAACCGCCGGCAGAAAATGAAACGAATCGTGAGAATAAAGAGAACGATTTGAAGAGCATCGAGGAGATTTCGATCATTTCGGAAACGGATGGAAAAAGTAGAGGTGAGGAGAAAAAGGATAAAGAAGAGAGGTACATGTCGATTGAAAAAATAATTCAGGCCTTCCCGAAAACGTGGATCCAGTCGAACAGTCCCGAAATGTTCCGTATGACTTGGTTCCCGCCGATGGAGTCTGCGGATCAGATGCGCGTTCACATTAGCTTGATAATCTTAGAAGCGTTACAAGAAGAAGTGAAAGCGAGATATGAAGAATTGGAAGTCAAGGAGAACGCTTTGTCAGAAAATGAAAAAGAGAACAAAGAGAACGCAGTCGTGAGAAATTTTAAAAACGTTACGCAAACCATCTCGGTATTTGCCGATACTATCGATGAGAAGAATGCAACTTTGAACAAGTTGAATGGGATTGTGGGTGAAGCTAAGCAAAAAATGGTGAAATCGGAAAAGAGGAGAATCAACGAACTCCTCAAGAAGATTTTTGACGCACGCGAGAGTGAGGATGAAAAGATAAAGAAAGTTGAAAAAGCGGCGGCTGAAGTATATCAAGAAAGAAAGCGTCAAAACTTAGAAAGCTCGGGTGACGAAGAGGACGAGGTTCATATCGTTGGAGTCAAACGTAGATCGGATAAGCTAGTACAGGCTACGCTTCAACCTTCCAGAGGCAAAACAAGGCTATTCTCAAGAGGCAGAAGAATTTGGAAGGATGGCATACAACCACCACAAAAGGATAAAGAGCAACCGACGATGCCTAATCCTCCTTCACAGCCACACGCGCGTATGTGCTTGATCGATAGCGACGACATGGCGAGAAAAATGAGGCGTAGCAACAACACGAATTTGCAGGAAAAAGTAGTGAGAGATGCAAGACTTAAACACGCTCTCGCGAACCCAAAACCGCCGCAAGAAGATAAACAAACGGAGAGTGGGTTCTCCGTTAGGACACTATTAGGAGGTCTGAGGACAAAGACAAAGAGACAATGATCGTTTATAGATTGTAGAAAGCGCACGCATAACAACATATACACGCACACAACAGCATTGAAAGATGAATTTCTGCCTTTTGTAAAAAATGAAATCTAAAGATTTACTGGCACCTCACATTTATTTAAGAAAACTAAATCAGAATATGCTTCGACGCGCCTATTGCGGTCTTCTCACTCGTGCGTGCACGGCGTCATCTCCTCGAACGCACCATCGTAATCTTCTCGACGAGTGCGTTTTTTCTTCAACAGCGTCCGGTAGCATCCAAAGAATTCGATCGAACGCCTTTGCGTCTTCACCTTCGTCGTCGAAAAAAGACGATGCAGAATGGGAAGACTTGCCGCAAACGGAAGAAGAGCTCGCCAATCGACGCGCGAAAGTGCTCAGAAAATGGTTAGAAAACGAACTCGGAGAAGAACGCGCGAGCTTGATGACAATTTTAGGCACGCATAAGGTGAAAGTACCCGGGGGTGGAGAGGAAGCGAAAGCGTTTATGGACGATTTGCTGCTCTGGAAAGCGAAGGGACAGTTGTTAGCGGAGGTGGAGACGAAGAAAAACGAGAAGCGGTTCGAGAAAGAGTTTGGCCTCCCTTTTGAATACGAGTAAAATTTTGGAAGAACGAGCATGCTCGTAGTCCTTCGATCGCACCACCACCACCTTTACGAAAAAGTGCCCAGTCGAGAGCTTTTTTTTTCTTTCAAGAGGCCTGAGCCCTTTTCTTTCTTTTTTTTTCGACACCTCACGATGATGTCGACAAAGACCCGATCGTGAGAGATGACGATGATGATTTAAAAAGAGATCAAAAAAATCTTTCGTCCGAGATTTCTCTCGAGAAAGCTCTCGTTTTACCCTGTTTTAAACGCTCTCGCACCCGATCGTTTTCAATATTATCCCCGCATAAAATTGGAAGGCACCTTCTCTTGTCGACACACGCAGGCAAAGATCATGAGAACGTGCTACCGAACGAGCTCTCACGCGCACGCCACGGCGAGCGGACGACGCTCGACGTTGAACGCGAACCGAACGAGCGTGCAAAGACTGTCGCGACGGCGAGCCATAGCGGAGCCATCTTCCTCCTCGTCGAGCGTGATCGATCGAAGATATAATGATGAGAAAAAACAAATGACGTCTAAACGACAAGAAGAAGACGAACAGAAGAGACGCAAAGGGTTATCCTTGGAATTCGCGAACGATAGTTCGTTGAGGATACCTGAGGAATCTTCCGCGTTGAGGAATTTCTGGTACCCAGTAACTTTTGTCTCTAAACTGGAAAAAGCTATCGAAGAAGTTGGAGACGCGAAAAATGTCGTCAGTGAGTGCACGTTTTTCGGAGAGAAATGGGTGATCAAACGACGCAAAGATTTCCAGACCGGCGAGATGAAGTGGGTGTGCGCGAACAAAGCGGACGAAGGGAAAGTTTTACCGTCTCAGGTGCGGGATGGGTTGTTCATGGTGTGGCCAGGGGAGGCGAAACCGAGCGAGGAAGTGCCGGAGTGGTTTAAACCGCCGAGCGGATATACCGTGCATGCAGAGTTGATCATCGAAGACGTCCCAGTCGATGCAGCTTTGTTGATGGAAAATTTGTTGGATCTGGCACACGCGCCGTTTACGCACACCGGAACATTCGCTAAAGGGTGGGGCGTGCCAAATTTCGTGGAGTTTGCGACAAAGCAGTTGAGAAAACCGGGGGATGGATGGCACGATATGGCGACGTTTTTGAGCGGAAGATCCGGACCCGGGATAGGGTATTCCGCGGAAGGGTCCTGGAAGCCATATCCGATCGATATGAAGTTTATTTCGCCGTGCATGGTGGATTCACACATTGGTATGGCGCAACCGGGTGCGGCTGGCGCCGGCGCACAGTTTAAAGAAGGAGAAACGTGCAAGTCATGCGAGAAACATTTGCACCAGTTGCACGTGTGCATTCCTCAAGAGGAAGGAAAGACTCGATTATTGTATAGGATGAGTTTGGATTTCGCGCAGTGGGCGAAATGGGTCCCAGGTATTCAGTTGGTGTGGATGGAGATGGCGAATCAAGTTTTGGCAGAGGATTTGCGTTTAGTCGAAGGGCAACAGGATCGCATGAATCGAGGCGGAAGAGTGTGGGCGAATCCCGTGCAATACGACAAAATTGGTCTTGTATATCGAAACTGGAGAAACCACGTCGTGAAGCAAGAACAAGAGCAAGCGGAACCTTCTTCCATGTAAAACTAAACTTATACATTTGTGAGGCGTGTGTGTGTGTGTGCGTGAAGGGAGATGACAAAGAATTTTTTAAACAATAAATGTAATACAAGCGATAAATTCGACAACTATATGTTTGTAGATCGTCTCTCCCTTTCTCTCTCTTTTCTCGTTTGAGTGATCTGTATATAATATTACAATATGTACAAATTATCGGGCAAGACATCCGATTTTCCTATTAAATTTACAAAAAATATTTGGCTCTCTTTAGTTTCCTACGACGCCCGCACATTGTTGTTGACCGAAGTTATCTTTGTCTGAAGTTTCGTCGTCGCTCGAAGATTTCCATCTTTTCGTGCGTTGTTGCTTCTTTTGCAACTCTTGCTGATGTTGTTCGTTTTCGTTGGTATTAATAAGGTGCTGCGGAGGATTTTTCGAGTCGTTCTCGCCGCCAGAGTTGCTGGCATCTCGTCCGTCACTCGATTCGCCGGAATCTTTTCCGTCGTGAGCACCGGGAGCAGCATTAGTGGTAGTTGCAGTAACATTTATTTCAGCGGCAGCCGCTACCGCGTCGTCGGTGCCCTCATTTTCCGTTTTAGACTTCTTCGTACCTTCGATATCTGTTTTTTCCTCAGCCGATCGTTTCAAAGATGCCCCTTTTTTGCTTGGCGCGTTTCCATTCAATTCTTTCCCGTCTCCTGCATAATAGGAATCGTCCATGGTGGAGTGCGACGTGTTTTTTTTCATGGTGCTGTTGGTATTCATGGCGGCTTTCTTTTCCGCAGCCATCTGCTTCAAACGATACTTCTGCAAGTGACTCGCAACATTTTCCCTCGTCAAACCTTCCACTTTCATCATCTGCATGATTGTTTTCGGCACTGCTGCATCCAACCCTAGATGGTTCACCGCGTCCATAAATCTCTTGTGCAACTCATCGTTCCAAACTAATCGGCTTCTGTTCGATTTTGGAACACCTTGCTTCCCTTTCTTCTGCGTCGTTGTCGTCGGTTGATGCGGCGGCACTTGTTGATACTCATGTTGTTGTAGTTGATGGTGTCGGTGTTTCTGCTGCTCATTGCTATTAAAGTTGTTATTCAACAAGTTATAAAGATACTGCTGTTGTTTTTGATGTTGCTGAAACGCCCGTTGCGCCGCGAACGAGGGAGAATCGGCATTCAGCTGCCCCATGGACAACGCCGCCGCATACGCACTATACGCCGCACCGCTTTGCTGCAAAGAGTTGAAGGCGTTGAACTGATTCAACTGTTGCTGCTGTTGCAAATAACGTTGTCGATGCTCTAATTGCTCTTCTGTGGGCAACACTTTCGTTGCCGTCTTTTTCCCACTGGACACGGAACCAAACGATTTGTTGGCTGTTGCCGTTGCCGTTTGGAAATTGTCGCTCGACATTCCACTACCATTTTCTGCTAACCGTGTCGTCGTCGTTTCTTTCTCGTATTTTTCGTTTTCTGCTGCTGCTTTCTTTTGGAAGGTGTTTTTCTCGTTTCTGTTTTTGTCGCTCTCACCGTCTTTGCCTTCCTTTTGCTGCTGCGCATCCCAAGCGTCCTCATTTGACTTTTTCGTCGTGGGAGTAATAGCAGTGGCACTATCAATTTGATTTTGCACAGTCATACCAGTCGGTAACGTTGGAAAAGGTGGCATCTCTACCGGTGGCCATGGAAATGGGAACGGCCCGTTCTGTGCGTTGATCAAATACCTCGCCGGAAACGCCGTCGGATTTTGTTGCATTTGTAAAAAATCGTGAATCGGATTTCCCACGAGGAGTAAGTTTTGGTTGTGGTGATGACTGGGATTCGCAGGAATTCCGTACAGTCCTCCTCCTCCTCCTCCTTTGTTGTTATTGTTGTATTGCATGAACGCTGCCCCCTGAGTCGACGGATTCATCATTCCAACAGACATCATCATCTGCATGATTTGTTGTTGTTGTTGTTGTTGTCGCGTCCATTCGTTTGACGACGGTTGAACATCACAAGGCACTTTTTTTAACGATTCAGGCGGCGACAAATTCACATTCGCGCTGTCGTTTTGCGCGGCTGATTTACCGTGGATCGCATCAGACGACTGATTTTCCAACGCTTCAGCAGCCGATTTATCGTTTCCAACTGCTTTGGGGTTCAAACTCTCCTCGAAAGTTTGAGCCGTCTTCCCAAAGTCGTCCGCTTTTATTCCGCTCTTTTTGCTTGACGCTTTTTGAACGTGAAGTGGCAATTTTTTCGTCGCCGCGTTTGTCCGTTTGCGGGTGTGACGCGAAGCTGCCATCGGTGGCAGCGCGAGTAGATCTCTTTACTCAAAGCAAGTATGAATCGAAAATGCGAGTTTCGGGCGAAGAAATTGGTGATTACGTGACGCGATCGCGTGTTTTATGCGACCCGCGCTTTCCTTAAATTGACGCAAACGATGCGCCACTTTTTCGGCGTTTCTCGTTTTTTTTTCGGTCGCGATACGTAGATATTTTTATAGTTTTCCAAGTTCGACTCGACCTCGAAGTGCCTCTCTCCTTGCCCTCTCTCTCGCTTTTTTTTGGGGCGGACTCCCGTTTCGAAGACGAAAAACTTTTGAACATCCAGGTTTTATCAATTTTTGTTATTATAGCAGACGTCCTCAAAGTTCTTCACAAAAATTCATTAGTAAACTTCTTCCCCTCGTTCTCGCGTTCCACGCAGAAAGAACGCCATGGATGCGTCTCCTTCTTCCCCTCCACAAAAAAAAACGTCGTCGTCGTCGTCGTCGTCGTCGTCTAAAAACAAAAACGGGACGAAAAGAGTCCACGCGCTCGCATCGTCCGCGCTCTTCTTTCTCGTCGTCGTCCTCGTCGCGCTTTTCCTTGGAGAAGGTTTTAAGGAGAAGCGTTGGCGGGTGCCGACTGCAATCTTCATCAACAAAAACGCTTCGTCGGCAACAAAAAACGCGAAAGCTTTCATCCAAAACGATTTCGTTCCCGAACTTACCTGCGGAGCGAAAGTAGTGGAAAACATCAACGAGGAGTATTTACACGAAGTGTTGACAGAGTTGAGCAATCAGACGTTCTTTAGACTCTTTCGTGTGGATTTGACGAGAGAATGTAAGTTTTGGCAAAACGGAAAAGGAGGAAATGGGGAGAAACCTGAGGAGGAGGAAAACGGGTCGTGTTCGGCACCTCCTGCATCGTTTGGGACAGGTAAAACGAAACCGAGCGAAGACAGGTTATATTTTGAAGAGGATGATGGGGTTAATGGTGACGTTGTTCCGAAGAAGACGATGTGTTCGCTATCGACAGAACCCGGTTTCGACGATATCTTTGGAAGTGGTAGTAGTAGTAGTAGTAGTAGTAGTAGTAAAGCGTCAATTCCTCGAGCGCCGTTTTCAGATCCCGTGGATACGACCATTACGAGTAAAGAAGATAAAATGACATCTTATATCGACGAGGAGGATTGTTCGAAGAATCAAACCAGTCCAAAGTTTTGGTTAGATATTTGTAGCGCGCCGGAGAACAACGAAAATGGAAGGAAAAGAAAAGAGGAAGAGGAAAATTCTTCGTATGTAAACTTAAGATTAAATCCAGAGAGATGGACGGGGTATAACGGATCGCACGTTTGGAAAGCAATTTACGAGGAAAACTGTTTGAAAGGAGAAAAGAAAGAAGACGGTTTGTGTTACGAAGAGCGCGTTTTGTACCGGTTACTCTCGGGGATGCATGCGAGTGTCAACATTCACGTAGCATTACACGCAAATCCACCACAAAGCGAAGACGAAGAATGGCTCCCCGATCCTGCAAGATTTGCAGAGCTTTTTGAGAATCATCCGGAACGGTTAAAGAATTTACACTTTTCTTTCGTCGTCATGTTGAGAGCTTTGAGGAAAGCGACGCCGGCGCTGGCAAAGTTCCCGACGGATTTAGGCCAGGACGCGACGGAAGACGAGAAGACAAGACAGCTGAAAATGAAGCTGTTGGATTCACCACAAGTTCTAGGGAAGTCTTGCGAAGAGGTTTTTAACGCCTTTGACGAAGCGCGCCTGTTTAGCGACGGTGAAGTCGCCAGCGAATTACTCGTGAACGGTGGTGGAAGCGATAAAATGCAGTTTAAAGACATTTTTCGAAATATCACTGAAGTCGTTGATTGCGTGGCGTGTCAAAAATGCAGATTGCACGGCAAATTACAGATTCTAGGCATTGGAACTGCGTTGAAAATCTTGCTCTTACCTGAGGAGGTGCTCATGAATGAAGACGTCGTCATGAGATCAGAGTTTGTCGCGATGATCAACACCATCGCGAAGTTCTCCCGAGCACTAATGGCCTCATCGCACTTTGCAAAGACCAAAAATCTAGCATTTATATGAACTTATTTTTAGCAAATACGCACGTGGATAGCAATAGAAGCAAAAAGGATATAATTTTACTACGCAGGGATACTACCTAGGTACACATATTAATCAGCATCATCTAAAGTTCCTATTTTAAAGAGTTATTCATTCATCCTGCCTAAGAACATTTTTCGATATGCGTTCTACGATTTTTTCGAGTTCGTTCGTATATTCTTTCGATTCGTTCGCCTCTCTGCGCAACTTTTCAATAGTTTTCCGCAAATCGGACGCTTGTTCTCGCGCTATGGCAACTTCTCGCGCGCGCCGTCGCTCGGACTCTTCGCTTTGGTTTTTCCAGCGTCTCGCCGCTTCCAACGCTTCTTCCAATGCTTCCAACTCTTCGGCTTCTAATTCAAGCTCCTCGGAATCATCATCGTCGTCGTTATCATCATCATCATCATCTCCGGTTTCGCTACCACTATTGGACAAAGATGTAGACGAGATGCCTTGTCGCTTTTGTCGTCGTCTTCTTCTACCATAGCTTTTATTATTATATCTAGCATTATTACTTCTAATGTTTCCTCCTCCGCCACCGCTGCTACCTCCACCCATCATCCTTCTGTGCACTGCAATATCGCGTATAGCGTCCACAACTCTTTGCGCAACTTCCACCGAAGTTTCATCTTCTGTAGTCATCAAAGACATTTCGTTGTAGTTATTCCTCAACATCCCCGACGCTCTTCGTAAAGCTTCGTTCAAAACTTTCTTACATGATTTTTCCCTCTCCGCTAATCTTTTCGATTCCGCTTTGACGTCTTCTTTCGAGCTTCGCTCGTCTCGAATTTTCCTTCGACACTCGTCAATAGCCATGTTCGCCGCATCCAAAGCTCTCGATTTCCGTTCGAGCGAAGCTTCTTCCCTTTTCAACTGTTCGCTCAACTCGTCGATTTTCAACTGCAACGTGTCGTTCCGAATTTTCAACTGTTCTGCGATAGCCTCATGTTTACGATACTCGTCCTTCTCTTCGTGCGTCTGTTTCAAAAGATCTCTCGTTTCCTCGGTCATTCTCATCAAACGTTCGTACGATTGCTGCATTTCAATTAAATCGAGTTCTTTATCCGAGAGTTGCGAGCGCAATCTGGCGACCGCGTCTGAATCTCTCAAAACGTCCCTTTGGTGATGTTCTTCAGTCGAAAAAGTCGAATACTTTTGTTGTTGTTGTTGTTGTTGTTGTTGTGCTATTCTAAATTGCGTACATTCTTCTTCTTCTTCTTCTTCTTCTTCTTCTTCTATTTCCGTTTCTTCGATTTCCGTCGTTCTCTCTTCTTCGCCTGAATCAGTGGGGGACGAAGAAGGAGACGAAGACATCAACACCCCCGCGCTCGTAAAACTCGCCGTATGACTTTTCGTACCAGCATGCGCATTTGAAAAACTGGAATTATTATTCATCTCATCTTCGATGTTGTTTCGACGATGACTCGTCGACGGCGTCGCTCTCAGCGGCGAAACCTCGCTGTACAATCGTCCTTGTTCCTCGTCGTCGTTTTTTGCTTCTCGTTCTTCTCGTCGTTCTCTCTCTTCGCGTTCCTTCTCTCTATTTCTAATCGCTCGAAGCTGCTCTAAACGCGCGTCGAAACTCATGCCCCTTTTCAAACGTTCTTTTTACTTTTCTCTCTTTCTCTGCGACAGAGAAACCGTCGCCGACTCTTTCGCTTCTCTCCGCGTGCGTAGCTCGGAGTGGAAGGGCATTACCCGCCGCGCGTGCGTGCGCGAGATTTATGACGAGGAAGGGGCGTTTAAAATAATTAAATTAAAAGAAAAGAAAAGAGAGCGGGACCTTTTCGGTCGAAATCTACAAAAATTCTTCCCGACGAAAAAACAAAAAAAAAAGAACCGAAAAACCAAAGCACAAAAAAATTCAAAAAAAAAGGGGGGGAAGCGTTTGTCTTTTTCACTCCAAAAGGACGAGCGTGAGGGCACGATGGATTCGGTCTCGAGGCAAACGCCTCGACACCAACGCATCGTAAACGTCAAACGCCGGCGATCGGAAGACGATGCGTTCAACGACGAGGAGGACGACGAATGCGGAGATGCGGAGTTTTCTCTGAGGAATCCTACGTTAACGGACGGACAAAAAGCCCCATCGACGGCGTTTAATTCCATGAAAATTTTAGCCTCCTCCACCAACGCCAAGACGACTTCGTCCCACCAAAGAAGTCGAAAAAAACCACCCAACCATTTGTTGCAACTGAGACAAACCCACCACCATCAACAACAACAACAACAACAACAACCGTCCTCGTGTTCCGTGGGAAGAAGCGTCCGAATGCAAAGGTTCGAATCGACATCAAACACGACGACTAGGAATATTGCCAAGCAAATGATGCTACTGCAAGAAGGGGAAACGCCGACGACGAGTACCGTATCCTCCAGCGATAAGGAAACGCCTGGGTTGGATCTTCGAAGACACTCGATGAGCAACCCACCGACAACTGGACGGTTCAGGTGAGCGTTTTTTGCGCTGTCTTTGATTTTTCAAATTCAAACATTTTTCTTCTTTTTTTTCTTTTCGTACCTCCTCTCTCGACAACGCGACTGCGTGTTTCCTTCTCTCTGAGACTTTTTTTACGCGTGCCTTAATGGATATACTCACGTCTCTTTGTCTTCTCTACCTTTGTCGCGCACTCATAACAGACGGAGAAGAAACGGTGGCGGAGATGGCAACACATCGGAACCGCACACGGAAGATAGATTACCTCCGTCCACGGAAGCGGCGGTGAGAAGGCGACAAAGACGAAGACAGCTCGAGGCACATCCGGTCGGAGACTATAATTTAAGTCCCGGGGAACACGGAGGGTCGCAATACATTTTATCGCCCGGACATGAATCAGAAGGGGATGAAGAAGACATCAAGATTGGTAGCAAGGAAAGTAAGGACTTTTTAGCGGCGTTGAGGGAGGAAGAGGATGATGTCGACGTGCAAGCGACAACGACAACTACCACTTCTGCAGTAGTAGCCGCTAGGAAGGAACATAAACGCATGGCTGTTTTGAATAACCAACCGTCGTTGGAAGTTGACAGCAATGGGGGATTTGTCAGTAATGTCGGGGGCAACAAATCGAGAGTATTCTTCCCGATATTTTCCAAAGGGCAAAAAACTGTGCACCTTGTCCGGCACGGTCAAAGCACATATAACGAAGCTATCTCTGGTCCGGGCAGTTGGGAAGAGCCGAAGATTTTTGACGCTCGATTAACGAAACTTGGCATCGAGCAAGCGAAAGAGTTGGGTAAATTCTTGTCTGAGTTACCAAAAGATGCAGTTTGGATAACTTCGCCGTTAACGCGCGCGATGGAGACTTGCGTGTATGGTAGAGAGGCAATGTACGCGTTCGTGTCCCCTTCTTCTGCCGAGGATGAGAAAAATTCACCAGACGAAAACGTCGCGCCGCCGAATAATAGCAACGATGGCAACACGAATAATAACAATAGCAACGGTAACACCACTAGCAGACGGTCTTCATCAGCCTCCTCGAGGAAGAAGGTGAGCACGAAGAAGAAAGTAGCAACAAGGAAAGAGAATGAAAAGCAACGACACGAAGCATGGGGGCGCTCCGTCATCGTCCGACCGGAAATCACGGAGAAACTCTCCTGCTCCGGCGACATCGGGCGCACCAAACTCGAACTCATCGAGGATATCCCCATATTCGCTCAATCCTTATCCAAACTCCCTGATAAAAGCTGGTGGTGGGATACCAACAATAAACGAAACGACGCCGGGGAAAAAGTGTTCAACTCAGACGAACCCACGCGTGTGTTTCAACGCCGAGTAGATAAGTTTCGACAGTGGATTTTAAGCCATCCATCGACGACGTTTGTGGTGTTTGGGCACAGTACCTTCTTCAAGGAAATGGTTGGGAGGAGTTTGAAGAACTGCGAAGTTGCGTCGATACAGTTATAATAGAAGAGAGTATTTTTTCCATTTTAGGAAGAACGGAATTTTCTTCAATTTTCCCCCACTTCCAAATACCCTCGACACTCACACACACACGTAAATATAATAATGTTTCGAACGGTTTCCCCTCTTCTGCTAGGAACAGTACAAACGGCGTCGCCTTCTTTCTCGTTTCGGAATCAGCAGCGGCATTTTCATCAAAAGAGAAATAGTAATACAAAAGAAAATTTCTCCGTTGTGACGTCGACGTCGTCATCAAAAACGAAAGGTGATTACCTCAAAATACGCCGCCGTCAAATGGCTCTCTCTGCGCTGATATCGACCACCGTCGCTCTTTTAATGACGACGATGACGACGGATAAAGCTCTTGCCACCACAAAAAATAGTTTAACGGACGAAGAAATTTATGAATTGCAAGCCGTCGCGGCAGGTGCCTATAACCGGCAAGACTTCACGAAAGCAAAAGAGGCCTTGACGAAACTGATTGAAAATGAACCAGAGTCGGCGTCGTGGTTAGAAGGGAGAGCTCAAGTGTTGGTGGACCAGAAAGAATTTCAAGAAGCGATTAGCGATTACACGAGATGTTTAGAGATTATTCCGGAAAAGGATTTAGGAGCAGAAGCGAGGTTGAGAGCAGGAAGAGCGCTCGCTGAGGAAGGGATTTATCAGTGGGAACCCGCATTGGTAGATTACAACAGAGCTTTGGAGTTGGCGATAACGGCAGGTTTTAGACCAGACCCGTACGTGCTAAACTCCAGGGGGAATGTTAGAGGTTCTCTGAACGATTGGAAAGGCGCCAAGGAGGATTATGAAGGCGCTTTTGCCGCGTTTCAATCCGCAAGTGGCTTCAGAAATGGGAGCTCCACGACACAACGTTTGGACGGTGCCATCTACGCAAGATCGAACGCAGCTTTGGCGACTGCAGAACTAGGTGACACAGACTCTGCAATCAAAGAACTAGAAGGTTTAGTGCGAAGAGCTCCGAATTCCTCAGACGTTCGTGCCGCGCTTGCTGCGTTGTATTGGGAACAAGGCAAAAGAGAAAGTGCAGAGGATTTATGGAATGACGCTTGCGGGTTATATTCCGGATGTGCCCAATACAAGGATATAGATTTTGTGAGGCGCATCCGTCGTTGGCCACCGTCGATGGTGAGTAGATTGGAGAATTTCTTACAAGTACGTTAGGAATTATAGCACGTACCTAATATCTAGAAGAATGAGTTGTTTTGTTTGATTGTTGTGTGTGCGTTGTATCTTGAAATCTCCTACTTAGCACACATTTATAATAAGCTATATGTATAACATCTGTTTATTCTATTCAAATTTCTTTCTATCTATCGTTTAGGACCTCTATTAATTGCCAGGAGACAAATTCGCGTATTCCTCCGGCGAAATCAACTTCTTCATGCTCAGCGCGTGTATCTTATCCATCTCTTTCTCCAACGCTTTCGTGACCAATCTTTGCTTCGTTAATGAGTTCTTTCCCTCAAATTTCGGACTGACGCAAACCTGTATCTCAAACGCGCTTCCGCACGACCCGGAGGTATCCGTTATGCTCATGTGCGTTGCGTCCAAGTGTGACTTGAGCAATTCTTCTATCACGGCTACGGATGACATTTGTTTTCAAACTAATTTGTGCGTACAATTTATCTGAGAGAGTCCTAACTAGCACCTTAAAAGAGCAACCGAAAGGTGAAAAATAAGGAGGTGCGTTAGAGGTATTCTGGGTAGAGACGGTATTAAAACTTAT
>MDTG01376340.1_pt1 | contig 15831 bp, 11 predicted proteins | sample 811421 | NCBI WGS metagenome assembly MDTG01 (sample SAMN05326645, study PRJNA326480) | marine metagenome | isolation source: seawater | place: Pacific Ocean: South East | collected 2011 | reverse complement strand
CCAAGGCGGTTGTGGAATGCGAACTGGATGACCTCAAGTCGGAAAACGGCAAGTGGAAAAAGTTTGGGCGTATTGTCGATGGGTGCCAGTATCTGAACGAGAAGACTGGCACCTTTCCCAGCACTCCTATTAGCGAAAAGGAAATGCTCGAAATAGCGTTGGAAAGGTCAAGGGAGTCACCTGCTGCCCCTGCCGACCCTTCTTCCTCTGCCTCCGCATCCTCCTTTTCTGCCGCTGGACCTTCAATGGATGTGGCACACGCTCCTTGGGTGCAGATGAACTGGTCGAGTGCTGCTTCCCGGGAAGTGCAACAGCCTCAAGCAGTGCTTCCAAAGCCCCAGGGCCCGCGCGCCCGTTCGATGGGCGCGGGGCTCCACCGTCTCGGGGTTGATCTCGCTACCTGGAGCCTGATCACCGACACGAAGCTTTACTGTGAAAAGGTGGCAGCCAGCATTGTCTGCGACAAGAAATCCGAACACAACATTCAAACCCACACAAGCTATGGGGCACGCTGGTTTGCGGGAACGCTGTCTGTTACTAAGATGCAGAACCGCACCACGTCCGAGAATGGACTTGCACTTGTGTGGCACACTGTGACGGCCAACATGCAGCTGCCTGCTCCTTTTTCTCCCACATTCAGCACAAATGTCAAGAATATCACCCTTGTCCAGAACACAGACAATGGTGCCCATGAGCGCAACCTGGTGATCGAAGTTTGTGACCAAGAACGCCACTTAGTGTTTCACCTGTCTTTTGGAGAGGTGATCACGCAGAGGCCGTGGTACATGACACACCAAACGATCGACGTGAACAAGGCTGATGATGCAAGGAAGCGTCTTGTGGACACGCTTCTTCTTGGAGGCGCCTGCAAACGCGGGGATCAGTAAATTGACCAGCAACAATCGCCAGCATTGCTAGGCGGAGTCTGTGCTTTTCCAAAACTGCAATCGCATATTTTGCGCGGCCACGAGTCTAACATTGGTGGCACTAAACCTTGCGATTACAGCACGCGCGTGCGTGTGTGTCAGAGTGTCTGTGTCTGTGTGTCTGTGTGTCTGTGTGTGCGTATTTGCGTGTTTGCGGGTTAGGGTGTTCAAGTGTAAAACTCTAAGAATCTACTTGGTACCATAAGTAACGCGCCTCGCTATTCCTGTGGCGGTTGGGATCATTTGTGAGCTCAGTGCATGTCGCGTTGCGGTTGCTGCTACTCTCGGCCATTGCGCTGATCACATGTCCTCAAGTGAATCTGGCCATTCCGTTTCTATCGTTGGGGATACCCAAGAAAGCCACAAACAGCAGAGCAAGTCGGAACGGTTGGAAAAGTTTTGCGTAAAGATACACAAGTGTCTTGCTCTCCCGCTGACAGAATGTCTTTCGGTGGCACACCATGGCTCGGCAACAAGAGCAATGCAAAGGGCAAAAGATTTGATTATGGAAGGAGACGTGGAGATAGGAAATGCAGCTCGCACACTTCTTCTATGCACGGGAATACTTTGCTCTAAACGGATTCATGCGGGCGTAGAAACACAAGCAACGGACGATCTTCTAAAGACCACAATGACTCTCATATTTTCGCTATTGGTCTTGTGCGAAAGCGGTAAGCAACTTCCAGAAGATGAGTACGAGGAAGTCACAGACGCTATGAGGCAAAAGGGGATAGCACCAAGGCGCGTACCAAGGAGCGATGAACTGTTGATACTCAGATGGAAAACAACAACTCTGTCGGCGTTTGCATTTCCCGAGGCAGCAGGGGTATCCGCAGTCGACGACGCCCTGTGTTCGGATTCCAACATTAGCCGTGCCGTGCTTCAAGAAGCAAGGCACTGCAATAGTAGCGATGCATTTCCTAAACTGAGATCGCTTGCTGCCATATTTTTTAGATGCAGTTCTTTTGCAATGATGCGATCTGTGATGTCGAGTGCAGGTCCGGTGGCACCGGATGCCAATTCATTCCTCACGCTTGATACATTCTCAATGCTTGGAGAAGTTAACAATCAAGGTTCGGAAAAGCTTTCAGCACTTGTTTCCGCAGCGGAGTCAGAAGCGGGCCAAGCGGTGTTGCGTGACATTATACTGAGTTTTAAACTTCCATTGGGAGTGGTAGGTGTGCGAAGAACGCTGCTTCTGTCTCGGGAATCGAATTTGGAGGCCACAAAGAACCACACCGAAATTCTCAACTTGGCACACGAAACCGCGATGAGGGGCGCAGAGAGCGCTTGGGCAGACGATGCTGACGAAGTACACAAGGTTTCTGCAGTCCTTGCAGGAATGGCAATCATACTTGCCAGGGATCCTGAAAGTGTACGAAAAGGCGATGCTTTTGCTGGAAGAGTAAACATGCCTTTCCTAGAAACCAAACCACCTATGGACAATTGCACGAGATTGGGACTGATTCCTTCAACTGACACCTGGTGCGTATACAAGGTTGCGCCTTGCGGTACTCCAACAATACAGGCAACCAAGAACGGGTATGATGGGTTCTGTGAAATGGCCCTTTTGTTTTCTACTCGTTTGAACGTTTAAACGGTTGTTTAGGGAAGGGAGAGTAACGATATGGTCAATGTGTCGTTTATAGACGTAACATAAACCTCTAAGTCTAACTAACGAACCAACCCTTGAGTGTCACGATTCAGTGTCCGTTCACGGTTTCAGTCAATCTCCTTCCAACACGCGGAGTCAAATGCAGACCGTAACAGTTGGGTGCAATATGCGGAGCTTCCAGTGAGAACATTGGTTTCCATGACGCGCGTGCCTCCTCGCAAGTACTGAACCCGCACGGTATCATTGTAAACCTGCTCACGCATGGGCGATCCCGGATTTTGTACGCCTATGCGCTTTTCCGTAGTGTTGTGGTTGTCCACGAGTGGGAGCATCTTTGGTGCTATAAGCATTCGCAGCCCTTCCTCTTGATCGTACACGAATGCCGCAGGCACGGCAAGGCCGATTTCGGCCGACAGAATGCAATCCGTTTCAAAGTGTGCAGCACATGCCAGTGCCCGCTCAGTGGCCTCTATTTGAGTGTGTGCCCCCATCCTAGCAATTGCAAAATGACTGCAAAGGCCATTCGAGTATTCGTAACTGCCGTTGTAAAACTTACATTCCGGAACCTGCGCATCCCAATCCCAGGTAGAAAGAAACGCACCATCCTCCGAGATCACAACGGCCGGCTTTGTCTCAGAATTCCAGTACGCGTCAAAAACGAAAGATGTTCCGGTCAAAAGCGCAAACAACGAATGTGACATGTTTTCTCCGCTAATATGAGTAGCACCTGGTTACAATGTATTGCGAAATAGCGGCACTATGTCGACTGTGATACTTGTAGCAACGGCAAAGGGAAAGTCCTGGGTCATTGAAAACGCGGATTGGGAGACCAGCTGGGAGACACAGGCAATCGCACATTCCTCCGACAGCAAGAATCTCTTTACATTCGACAGGTCGCAAGCACTTTTACTTGCACACAACATACAAAGAAAAAGGCCATCAGAGAATGGCGTTTGGGAAGTAAGGATTCCAAAAGGCAACGCCAAAGGTAACGCCACATCCAACACCAAAGAGGGCGAAACGGGAGACGAAACGGGTGACGCAAAAAAGTAAACACTTACAACTGGCCCAGAATTGGCGAGGAATAGGTTAGTGAGCATGTGCGTGCGTGTGTGTGTGTGTGATCAAATTGCGCTTTTGGTGAAGGGAAATATAGATTGTGACAAATTTGCAAAACGCGCTAGAAACAACACACAAAAACTCCACAACTACCACCCACCATGCTCGGGCTACACAGCAATGTCTTTTTTTGTTAGTTTGTTACTGGCCAATATGAGTATCGAGTGCGAAATGTGCGCATCAGGCAAAACAAGCGTCTGCCCACGCCACCGCTGCCGCCTCACCCACCAAGACGTTGGTGGCGCCCGTCATAGGCTCGACATTGGTGGTGGGGACACTTTCCTCTTCTTTCTCAGGCTCGAGCACGCGCGAGTAATTGCCATCCTGCACATCTACGTCGACAAAGTCTTCATTTACATCGTCTGGTTGATCACCATCTTGCAAATCGTCTGGTAGCATTGCCGTTTTGCTCGTTGCTTTGGAAGAGGTGAGGTCAGTTTCCTTGTAAAACTTTGCTTCCGCCGCCTTTGCCTCTGCTTCGGCCTTGGCCTCGGCCTTGGCCTTGGCCTCCGCCACCTCCTTTGCCTCCGCCTCGGCCTTGGCTTTTGCCTCTGCCTCAGCCTTTGCCTCCGCCGCCGCCTTTGCCTCCGCCTCTGCCTTGGCCTCCGCCGCCGCCTTGGCCTCCGCCTCTGCCTTGGCTTTTGCCTCTGCCTCGGCCTTAGCCTCCGCCTCTGCCTTGGCCTCCGCTGCCGCCTTGGCCTCCGCCTCTGCCTTGGCTTTTGCCTCTGCCTCGGCCTTTGCCTCCGCCGCCGCCTTTGCCTCCGCCTCCGCCTTGGCCTCCGCCTCTGCCTTGGCTTTTGCCTCTGCCTCGGCCTCCGCCTTGGCCTCCGCCTCCACCTCCGCCCTGACCTCCGCCTCCATCGCCGCCTTTGCCTCCGCCTCCGCCTCAGCCTCCGCCGCCTCCGCCGCCTCCTCAGCCGCAGCCGCCTGTGCCTTTGCGGCCTTAGCCAGCACCCTTGCCTGTTTTGCTTTCGCTTTTGTGCTGCGCTTCGTTGCGATTGGCATCGCGGATGAGTGGTCGGAAGTATCTACTGGAGATTCATCGATATCCATTGCCTCAGACGCAGCCCCAGATACAGCAGCGCCGTTTCCCGATACTTGGTCCATGCGGTTTTTGTAGTCTTGCTCGAGCCTCTCGCACATGCCAGCGTCAAAATACTTCTTGATGTCCGCATGAACCTTCTTTACGCACTGCTTGAATTTCTTCTTCTTGGAGTTCCATCCCTTGTCAAAGCTCACCTCCTCCATCCTGCTTATGTTCAGCTCGAGCCTGTCTGCATCTTTTTTTGACAGGGCACCCTTCTCGGCTTGCGCATGCAGATTCTCCACAATGCATTTCGCCGATTCCTTGAACTCCGCAACCTTGGAGTCTGCCCAGCTATCCAAGTAGCTGTCTATGCGTGAAACATGCGCGATCAGCATCTCGTGTGCGCTTTTAAACCCACTCTCGGTGTGGCCATCCTTTCTGATTCGTGATTTGGCAAAGTCGCTCAGCGCACTCCCCGCCTTTGAGGGAGACCCGTCGTTTTTGAAGCTCTCTTGCACCCCGTCGGTCATCATGGCCCACCTTATGAGGTCCTTGCTCGCCGTGCAGCCCAGACTGTCTTTCTGATTCTGCAACTTATGAATGTATGATGCCATGGATTCGTTTGCCTCGCGAAGAGAAAAGGCGTGCATGTACATCTTCTCAAGCTTTTTGAAGAGCTTCACTTTCTCCTCTCTTTTGTCGGCACCAGGGGGGATGTTTATGTGGTCCACGAACGGCGCGCGCGTCGAACCGTGAAGCCTTTTCGTTCTCTCGCCTTCGTCGTTTGTTCGCTTGGAGACAGACGTAGTCGTCCACCCCTCTGACGCCTTAGGCTTCTTGCGGCGGTGATTTTTGCCGCGCCTTTTGCTTTGCGCCGAGTCGTCATCATCGTCATCACTGGCAGAGCCAACATATTCACTTTCCTCACCATCACTATTGTCATCACTGTTGCTGTTTTTTCGCTTACTGCCCAGTGCACTGGAAGCCTCGCCGTCTGAAAACGCCGCTTCCATCATAGCTACCCCCGCTTCTTCTGCTTGCTGTGTGCGTTGCACTTCCCGTGACATACACTCGGTGTTGGGGGTGGGAGCTGCCGATGCCACATCCTCCACTGGCTGTGGCTGCAATGGAGGCATTCCAAAAAGACTTTCGGTCTCAAACATTCTGCCACAAAAGAGGGAATGGGTGTAAGTAAAAGTCAACGTGTCGCGCGCAGTGCGTGTGTGTGTGTCTATGTGCCTGTGTGCCTACTATCAGGCCTATGGCGCCGTTGCCTCTACAGGCCTATGGCGCCGTTGCCTCTACAAGCCTATGGCGCCGGTAATGTGCGGGGGTACAGTGGGTGCAGGGTGTGGGCGGGAGCGTACCCGCTTGTCATTGGTCGTTGCTACTACAGGTCTATGGCGCCGTTGCCTCTACAGGCCTATGGCGCCGTTGCCTCTACAGGCCTATGGCGCCGTTGCCTTTACAGGCCTATGGCGCCGTTGCCTCTACAGGCCTATGGCGCCGTTGTTACGCGGGGGTGCAGTGGATGCAGGGTGTGGGCGGGAGCGCACCTGTCAGACGTCACGTCGTAGGGTCGCTCGCTACCTCCCCCTACCCTCGCCACTACACCCCCGCAACACCACCGGCGCCAATAACCACCGGCGCCAATAACCACCGGCGCCAATAACCACCGGCGCCACAAAGGATACCCTTAATCGTCGCAACACACGTCCACCTAACATAGTAACTTGGTTCAACAATGGCAAGTACGAGCAACCTGAGTGTGTATGAACAACAGAGACTTGCGCGCGTTGCACACAACAGAAACATACTTATGCAGCTTGGGCTTGAAAGAAAGCAACACAATCTGACGCAAGTGGCTAAGAAAAGGCGATGCGCTGGTGAGCCCGCAACGAAGGCAACCCGCAAGAGCTTACCCAGAGGAGCCAAACAGGCGCCAAGCAAGGTGCCAAAATGGGATTGGGGGCCGGGGTTTTGGGTCAGATGCAACTTACTGTGGATAACCAATGACTCAGCTTGTTTACACGGAAGGGTAGAAGGATACGCGGAGCCAAACGGGGAGGATCGGCCAGAGGGGCTTTGGCGCGGGGTGTATGCGAACGATGACGGGTCTGTGAAGCAAGAAGAGCTAACGTCGGAGTACTTACACCAGCAATTGCTACAACATCAACTCTGGTTAAAAGAAAGGGAGAAGGAAGAAGACGGTGGCAGAGTGTTCCTGCCGCATTGCCGCGCGGATTTCCATGTTGCCAACCAATGGGCACAGGCGAACATGCCAGAGTCCCAGACTTTGATGCCTACCGATTCTATCAGAAGAGGCAGGAATGCGTCTAAGAGGTTGCCTGAACTGCGCGAGTCAGTCCGGAACGTCAGGCCACGCAGGTACAAAACCGACGACGAGGATCCAGATGAGTTTGCGTCCGATTCCGAACTAGAAGCAGACAGTGATTCAGATGGCAACGCAGATGATTCAGATGTCAACGACCGTACATTTGACCCTGACCGTGAACGCGACGATGATGACGACGACGCAGATGACACAGACGGCGACATGAGTGAGTTTGACGACAATGCCAGCGAAGTCGGCGAAGTCAGCGCGGCGGGCGCGGGTAGCGACGGTGGTGATGAGGACGAAGCCTTCGACGAGACAACCCAAGAAAAGGACAATAGGGAGTATTCACGAGTGGCAATGAACATGTTGAAGAGCAGGTTTGGTGACAAGTGGAAGAATATGAATTCCGCGGCACCCTTTCTTGGAATGGACAGAGATGAACAAAAAGCCGTGTTTGGACGCTTGCTTTTCTGTATGATGTCGGCCAACCCCACCATTTACTGTGGAAACTTGAAGGGTCCCGTATACGCCTGCGCACTTTCGATGAAGGCAATGTTTTTTGGATCAACAGGAAAAGGCCGAGGCAACAAGAAAGTAGACAGGTGTTTCGATTCGCTGGATGACTTGATGTTGCCGGATGTCGTTAAGCGCGTAGATGATTGGGGCGTGAAGACTAGCCTCGCGATAAGGCCTCGCATAAAAAGAAACGGACCAAAGAAAATGTGCTTCTATGCCGTGGTGGAACAGGTCAAAAAGCAACGGGGTTTCTACTGCGACACATCGGACGAGGAACCAGACTCTTCCGATGCCCTTGGCCATCTTGAAGTGCAAGAAGAAGCAATAGAAGACGCCTCTGCAGGCGCATCGGCAGAAGTGGTTCACAAACACAAAGAGATCGGCGAGCTGCACTCATCTTACGACATGGATCTCTCGACGGGTAGTCAGGAATCCGAGCCAGTGATGTTAGTCGAGGACCCTTCCGATCCCTGTGACGCGTCAACTTCTGGTGAAGATAGCCAGTCTTCTCTGTGCGATGCGACGACCGCGGAGTCTTTGTTCGAGAATCACTGGAACAGCGTTGAGCAACAGAAAGTTGCGGAGAATATGGAGAATATCCAAGTCTACTCCGAAATCGAAACCGACGAGTTTCATGACGATTTTGAAGATTACGGCCTCTGTATACATGAGGGGGCTGACGATGAGGGTAGCGAATTGGACAACTTCTGAAGACACCCGCCTACAAAATATAGAAACGTTGTGTATCTTGTAGACGGGCGATTTTGCGTACGTTAGTATGCGCTATTTGGTGCATCGATAAGGGTGTTTACAGCGTTTTATATTGTACTTAAGATGAATAGGGCTTTGAATGCAATGGGCAGCTTGGGAATTTCAAGCGGGAGTAGATCCCCCATTCTTGCAGAGGCACCTTTACTGCGAGCCTCCGAAGATGCGCTGAATTCGCTGCATTTGGTTTCTCCAACCGTTGCTAACCCTAACCCTAACGCAAACAATCAACACTCGTCCCCCCAATCGGTGACGACGTCTATTTTGCCCACTCCTGTGGGATGTTCACCCGGAAGTGCCACAAGAACGGTGGTCACGATGGGAAACTTTGAAGGCGACGCAACTCGCATGCAAGTAGTTCTTGACCAAAGCTTGGATGTTACGGATGCAGCCGCCAAAAGGGGCAACATTGTGCACTTTGCCATCATGGGTAACGTTGTGCCCGACGTGCACCAACCAACCTCCGGTGAGAACGGAAGCGGCGACTCCATGTCGCGCGCGCTCAAGATGTCGAATAGTGGACATCCTTTGAGGGGAACAGATTTGGTTAGCAAAGAAAATGTTGTGCTAATGATCGGTGCACGAGAACTTGGGTGGCTGCGTTTAGCCAACACCAACCCGCACATGAGAGAGATTGCGCCTTTTGACGACCCAGACTCAAGGGAAGTACTCAAACGCAAGACACCCCTTCACTCCTACGGTTTGAAGACGGGCCTCTCCTCGTGGCACGCGCACAACCAATCGCTGCAACTCTTTGATTTTGAGATGACAACCGACGTAGCGGCCGTTTGCATGTTTATAAAGCTGGTGTCGATAGCACAGCTCACCATGAATGCTCCGGGCCTGGTGATGTGCATTGCCAAAAGGATGCAAGAGTTTGGCGATGCTGTGGCGTACATGTCGCTGTTCAAGTTTCTTGAGACTTATGACGGCACCATACAGTGCGGCACTGAGCGCCTTTTGACGGGAAGGGAACTGACTATGGAAGGGCTGGGTCTGCTTCCAGCCGCAAGGGAAGTGATAACCGCCACTCTGTTGTTTGCGTGCACGGAGCTTACCGAGTATCTCGACAAGGGCAAGCTTGCACATTGCATCACAAACGGGCACGCCGGTAGCGCGCACGGTGGATTGTGGCTCTGCGCTCTTGGAGACGATGTGATTGGTAAGATTCCCAAAGGGGTGCAACAAAGCGAGATGGGCGAGATCGCAATACTTTACGACGACGTTCATGGAGAAAAGAGCAAGTGGAAAGATGAGTTGAATCGTGTTTTTAAAACGTTTTACAGCAGCTTCAAGTCGGGAGAAGTCAACGCGCCTCTCTACGAGTCATTCATTGCCATGTCTATTGCAACGCGGGGCAGCCCACTTCCGCTCAAGAAGCTTGCCAACGATCATTGCGTGTGCAGTGGGGTGTGCATCAATGAAAGCACCCCCTTTGGCACCATACAGCGACGTTGCATTGTCAACGCCGCAAATGGGGAAGGGGATGTCATCGAGAGGATTTCTGAGTGTTGGACAGGTATCAATACCGACGCATTTACACCCTCCACGTACTGGGGTGTTGCCACGTGGTGTGGCGGAACGGTGAGGGATTTGTGCAAGAATCAGAAGCCGGTCTTGAACAAGTTGGAAAAGATGAGCACGCACCTTTACAACGTGAGTGTGACACTTGCAACGCTTCTTTCCGCGTCGGTGGGTGGTCGCAGAGTCGTCGATCACGACGACTGGAAGCTTCTGAATGGCCTTCTGGGGCCGGTTGTCAAAACTACGAAAAGTGGTAACCAAGACATGCGTGTCATCTCCTTTACTCACAAATCCATGGACACGGCGTTCATTGTTCTTGTTCACGAAGCGTTTATACGGGAGTCCTTTGACTACAAGAACTGCAACATGGAGCAGTACATGGACAACAGTGCGCCGTTTCTAGCAGTCGAGGGATTTCTGGCTTTGCCCGACGACTTCATAATACCGCTGAATCTTCCGGGCGTTTCTGTTGCCGAGGTAGAAAGCATCAGAAACGAACTCGGTACACGTTTATGGGCAATACCAAAGAAGCGCAGCACCAAAGAGATCGCTTCGTTCACAAGAAGTGACTACGCTGCGATTGCGGCCATGCAAGCATCCAATGAACGGGAGATTGCAATTCCGGGATACCACATTTTTCACACTCGTCAAGATTGCTACGACGCTTTTTCGGGACTGAATGTGTCTCTGGTTCAATGCAACGTGCCTGGAAAGGCGCGAATGACACTTGACACCGACACCTCTGCCCACCACGCCTTGTATTATCACTTGCGCCAGTAAGCGCAGCCATGGCCGCCTGCGCCTACCGCGTCTGAATGAATTGAATTCGCTACTAAACAATAAGTAGTTTTTAAAAGAGTGAGGGTAACAAAGCAGTTGTTATGCTGAGCTGGAAGCTTCAAAACTTTCCTGGAGAGAATCGTGCTACCGTTGAGGAACCGAATGGCTTATTGATTCTACGTGAGGTACCCCAGGCAAAAGAGTGGGATATTCCCGTTTACTGGCGCCTGGCGTTGATTAGAATGGCCATTGCAACTCTCGGGGGCACTTCTCTGATCGCAACGCTCTGTGCGATTTCGAACAATGCCACCGTGCGCACAGATGGCTATTCTTGTGCCATAGTCGCAGCAGTCAACGTGATAGCCTGTTATCATTACTATGCCATTTACAAGATACGGACGTCGATTGTGTCCTCTGAAAAGAATGTGTCTGTAATCAGCAGCAACGAGGATGAGGTTGATTTGGTGCGCCATGTTGATTGGTGCCTGACATTACCACTCATGGTCATTGATTTGTACAGACTGTCTCAAGCTGCAACCGGGGGCGCGAAATCGTGGATGAACGACAACATCGCTGCTTCCCTTGCGTTTGTGATGGTCGTTCTTGGCGTTGTCTACCGATTCTCCGCAAATGTCTACCTCCGAGCACCAGCCTTTGTGGTCTCGTGTGTCATCTTTGGGTTTGTGGTACATGCCATAACCTCACCAATCCACTTAAACAAGTGCAACGCACCGGAGGGAAGATGCGATACAGACGGCGACGTTGAAGACGAACGAGCCGTGCTCATTTTCACATACGTATGGATAGGCTACCCTCTTGTCGCATTGGCTTCCTCTGTGCTTCCGTGGGGTGATGTAAAGCAACTTTCCGTGCTAAAAGACGCAGCGTATGCTGTGTTGGACATCTTTTCAAAGGCGGGACTTGCTTTTTTTGTGGCGTATCGCACTCTTCGGTATGCATAAAGCCGCGCAGAGGTGGCGTATTGTTTGTATTTTTCTCCACGGGGACTCGAACCCCGGTCGTTCGGGTGAAAGCCGAATATCCTAACCAACTAGACTATAGAGAAATGTTGTGTGTAACACTCGCGTTACTGTAGTCTAATTGGTTTCAACTATACGCAAACAATCAACTCTTCTCCCCGGGTGCCTTGTCTGCGGACGCCTTTTGGGGCGCAGCCTTTGCCTCAGCTGCGGTCTTTTTGGCCTCAGCGTCAACCTTCTTGAGGTTGACCTCGCGCTCCTTAAGAGTCATCTCGTGATCTGCCTTGCTGTATTCCTGATCGCACCGTTCACACTCTTCCTTCTTCTTCTGCAAAAGTATGGCCTTTTCAAGTGCCGCGTCGATTTCGTCCTTTGTTGCGCCGATGGCGTGCATGACGGTTGGCATCGCGACTTCCACCGGCACGAGGCCGCCCGCGTATAGGTTCAGAACCTCGTCGGTCGCCGAAAGCGGTGACGTGAGAAGCTGCAGCGTCCCGACGTCGGAGTCCCCATCGCTGTAGATGTCGCGATAGCACATGGTGAGCACAGAGTTGACCGATTTTGCCAGTTGAGACACCGTGGTGTTTAGAAGAGAAAGTTGGGACGTCGACTTTCCCGCAAACCTGCCACTGAATATGAGGTCGGATGGCACACCGAATGCTGCGCTGAATTGCTCGATTGCGAGTCGCGAGAGAGACTCTAGATCGCCTCTCGATTCGGGCGTCGACGAGTTGTTGCACATTTCGTGGTCCTTGGGTAGGTGGAACAACGATGGCGCAACTTCTGGTGGCGCATACCCCGTCTTTTGGTGCATTTTTGATTGTCCGGAACCACCAAAGGATTGCAGGTCGTGATCATACTTTTGCGTGGTTTGAAGCTTGTTGATCAGTTGACACATCTGTTGCTGTAGTTGAAGCGCGCGGGCTTGCGCGGTGCTTTCTTCGGTGTCTGCTCCCGCTTGCACAGCTCGGCTATCGGAATCAAAAAAGAGGTTACCCGGATCCAGAGAATTGTTGTCCTTTTTTCTCATTTGCGTGACCATGCGAGGGCGAGCACGCGACGATTCCGCAATGATGGCAAGCTCCGTGAGCGCTCCCACAAACGACCCGAGCTCAAACACGGACGCCAATGGCGAATTCACATTTCCAACGTTGTCTGGGTGCTGACGCACGACCACGTACGCCTCATCGTCCTTTCGAGTTCCCTGCCCGGGAGCATTTGAGTACACCCCGTACGTGCGTTTGTACCCCTGCCGACCACCTTGCTGAAAGGCAATCTCGTAGCTACCCAAAACGGGCACAATTGGGATGACGATGGGGGGGAGGTCTTGGATCACGGACTTTGCCTTGGAAACGCCTTTTTGTTCCGCAGCCTTTCTTTTTTGTCTCTTTGCCACGGGATTTTCTTCTTCCTCGTACGAGATGGCCACTATTCCCCACTTCAAAAATGAATCAATCACGTCTTGAGCAAACGGTATCCATACCTCGTTGAGGTGATCCTTGAATGTCGGGGCGATTTCAACATCTTTTCCGTCTTTGCGCAAGCTGATGCCTCCGGATAGCAGCTGTCCACTTAGCACAGTGCGCGCCGCCTGCACTGCTGGGTGCCCCTGAAACATGTGCTCCAGTGCATATATCTGCTCTATATTCATGCGTTTTTCCCCAAGCTCATTGCTGTGAACCCCCAAAGAGTCTGCGAGCAGCGATGGACGCGCCCTCACTGGAGCCTGTCGCCGCTTTCCCTGTTCCCGTAACCTCTGTGCCGATGCCATGACACCCTCAAAAAGAATATGTCTTTGCTTACTTATCACCTTATCGTGCCGATAGCGAACCCAACTAATCAGTGACCCGTTCACTCTACAATAAGCTCGTCGTCCGACAAGATCTCGTTCTCATACTTGTCCGTAAGCCGCATCATGGGAGCAAACGGGGAGTTTGTCTCTCTGGCGCTGTTAGGGTTGCTCAACATACGGCGCCGTTGATTTGCGGGGGTGCAATGGTGGGTCATAACAACGGCACCTGGTTAGCAACAATAACGGCGCCTTTGCAGGTTAGGGTCAGAGTTACTCAACGGCACCGTAATACAATCCAACGTAAACTATGCGAAAGCGCGGCAGGGTTAGTGAGAAGGTCGGGATTGAGTATGAAGAGGCTCTGAAGGAGTATGAGGAGGCTCAGAAGGACTCTAAGCGCGCAAAAGAAGCGTTTGGAGTGGTTGCAGACGAATACACGTGTCCCATAACCCTAACCCTACCAACTGATCCTGTTACAGCAGAGGATGGACACCACTATGAGAGAAAAGCGATCGAGGAATGGATTGTCAAAAGCAGGTCCGATAATGGGATTGTCAAGTCGCCTTTTACCAACCAGCCCATGGGAACACGGCTTTTTCCGGCCACACAACTGCGCAACACACTGACTCACCTTATACAATGCGGTGCAATCACCGGAGACAAGGCGTCTGCATGGAAACGTGCAATGCAAGAGGAGGCAGAGCTGGAGGCATACATCAAGAAGGCGGAAAAGGGAGACGTCAAAAGTATGAGCTTAGTTGGCTTCTCTTACCGCGACGGAAAGCGTGGGGCCAAAAAAGACCTGGTGAAGGGGTTTAAGTGGCTCAAGATGGCCGCCGATCACGATTCCCCGGAGGGTACCACTGCGTGTGGCATCGCGTATCTTCACGGAACCGGAGTAGAGGCCAACCTGCCGAAAGGCATCTACATGATTACAGTGGGTGCCACGCTGGGATCGGAGCATGCATGCGCGTTGCTCGCGCTTGGATATTCATGCAGACATGATCCCATTGGATTTGGCATGGACAATTGCGAGGCCATGAAATGGGCTGACAAAATGAAAAAGTCCCCAACCAAAGACTCTGTAGACACTTACCGCAACGCGGTCATCGAATGGGTCGACGACATGAAAACGCGCTACAACAAGGAAGGCGACTCGGCAGGTGACTACCGCAACGAGATCGCAATCGCCTTGCAAAGGGTCAGGGAATGACAGACACCACCATTCACAACAATTCTTACCAACATTTAACATAATCCAACACTTGTTCCGCTATAGTTGGTGACATTGCGTATTAGGCACATCTTTGCGCAAAATTTTTACTTGTTAAAATACATGGACGTGTTTATTCGTAACCGCTTAAAGGACAAACGGTTTGATTCTAGACCGGTGCGCACCAGCGGAAGGCCCCAAGTTGCGTGGTTTGAGCAACCCCGCCGTTCAAACGAGGAATCGGATTTTCTACTCACGCGCCACTACGCATCGGCCACGACACACGACAAGGAACACGACAAGAAACACGAACCGCTCAAGAAGAAGAAGCAAAAGAAACACAACAAGGGAGACGGCGATGGAACTTCGGATGGTTCGGACTCTCCGTGCTGGAGCGACTATGAGCGCGTGCCGGGCACAAAGGAAGGTGAAAAGGGTTCTTGTCGCCCAGAAGGTTCTGGAGACAAGGGAGAGAAGAAAAGCAAGAAGAGGAAGAAAAAGGCGGAGAGTGATTGAGAAATCGCTTCACGCGATGCACGGCGGACAGGTGGGTGCATCCATAAAGGAAGAGTAGAGTTTTTCCATTGTCTGGGACCAAATCAAGTTGTGTTGGTGATTGGTGCCACACCGCGCGTGCGCAAGTTCGTGAATGATCACCCCTTGCATCTTGCCTAGAGTCTGTATGCTTTTGTCTGCAATGTTGATGAGTATCAGATTCCTGGAGGAAAACGTAATCCCCGCCCAGTTTGCTTTGGGAGACCACGTCGGGTAGACTTTGGACATTCCAAGTCCGATCTTCCGACACACGATTTCGCGAGCTTTGAGGTACAGGCCGTGAGCATCAATAACCCCTCCCTTCGTCAGGGACCAGTATCTGTCGTTAGGCTCCGACAAATCGCACACTGGCACAAAGATCTTGATGGGCCCATCTTGGTAAAGCTTTTGCTTGAGATAGTTTAGCACGGGCCCCTTGTCTGGCTTGGGTTCGACCACGTTGTACTGATCGACGTCACAAATTGGGTTCGTGTAGTCGTCACCATCTTGAAGCGCACAATCCTTGCCGGGCTCAATGTCAACGTCGTGATTGTTTTCCTTGGAGGTGTCTTGTCTGTCTTTTTTGTCGTGGCGGTCGAACACCTCGTTGCCCCCGTCGTCTGCGTTGTCTGCGTTGTCTGCGTTGTCTGCGTTGTCTGCGTTGTCTGCGTTGTCTGCGTTGTCTGCGTTGTCTGCGTT
>MDTG01068979.1_pt1 | contig 15834 bp, 22 predicted proteins | sample 811421 | NCBI WGS metagenome assembly MDTG01 (sample SAMN05326645, study PRJNA326480) | marine metagenome | isolation source: seawater | place: Pacific Ocean: South East | collected 2011 | reverse complement strand
CAAGTAAGAACCATCGCTTTATAATTTTTTTTCATTTTTTTGGTAGCGGGAGGCAGATTTGAACTGCCGACCCCGGGCTTATGAGTCCCGTGCTCTAACCAACTGAGCTATCCCGCCATACTTAAATTATTTACAATATTAATTCATAGTTGTCACTCTTCTGTATAACGACAGATAAATTATATGAAATAATTAATAAATTTAAATCAAGCTTTTAGCAAGATCGACTTCCTAAATTTCTTCCAACTCGCAAAACAAGATCAGCATAAAGTTTTGCATTATTAAAATATGAAGATGCTAACCTTTCATACCCTTTCATATTTAAATATTTACGGCCATCACTCAAATTATTAATTGCGTCATAGTAAGATTTACTTAATCCGCTTCTCATATTACTGGGTAGTGACTGGTAGCAAGTTCTCGCTTTCAATACTGAAGATTTAGCTTGGTTGAAAGTAACAGCGAAAGATGTTTCATTAAAAAAAATAAAAAAAAATAAAATAAGTATTAGCTTTTTCATATTTGAAAATTAGCACATAAAATTTTTTTTGTCATCTTTATTACTTACAAGTAATTTTTAAGCTTTTTCGCTGTTTGCAATTTTTTTTTAACATATTAGACGATAAATGTTCTATTTTATTTTTGCCTGTCTCTTTTTTTATTACATAATCAGCACCTGTTGACACTGCAGCTTTGCCGATCGATTGAGTTGTGCCCAATGAGAAAATTCCATTACCCATAAAAGCTGACGGAGGAGCACAACTAATAATTAAAATTGGACATATATAAAATAAAAATTTCATTGTTCTGCGCTTATAATAATTTGTTTAAAAAAAATACAATATAAGTCACCTTAATTTGAGTTTTTTACCAGTTTACTTCAAGTAATTGTTTAAAATCGAGCAATAATTTGCTTTTATTGTATTTTTGAGCAAACCTTTAGATCTTCAATTATGTAACTTTTTTGGAAGTTTGAACCAGTTTTTAAAAGGTTTATTTGAGCATCTTTAGTATATTTATTAGATAACTTTAAAATTTCATTATTAATTTCATTGTTAAATTTCTTAATATCATAATTTTTTAAGTTTAATATTGAGTAAAGTTTAACAGAAAAAAAACTATAATCTTTTCCATACCTTATAACAATATTATTATCTTTTTTTTTAAATTCGTTGTTTGTTAAAAAATAGTGTAAAGAGACACATCTTTTTAAGATATATATTGTTCTGTTTGTATCTTTTAAATTTTTGTTATTTTTCAAATAATTTTTTAAGGGTATCATATTTTCTGAATAAGACTTTATTGAAATAAAAATAAAAGCAATAAATGAAAATATAAATAGCTTCATAAGAAAAATTAATTTGCTAATTTTTTTTCTAATCTTTTTTTATGTAATATAGGCTCTGTGTATCCAGAGGGTTGATTTTTACCCTCAAATACTAGATCGCAAGCTGCTTTAAAAGCTATTGATTGGTTAATATTTTTACACATTGGAATATAATTCTGATCACTTGAATTTTGTTGATCAACAATATTTGCCATTTTTTTCATAGCTTTCATAACTTGGTCTTTTGTACAGATTTCATGATGAAGCCAATTTGCAATATGTTGTGATGATATTCTTAGTGTTGCTCTATCTTCCATTAAGCCAATATTATTAATATCTGGCACTTTTGAACAACCAACACCGTGGTCAATCCATCTAACAACATAACCTAAAATTCCCTGACAATTATTTTCAATTTCTTTTTCAATATCACTCGCCGACCAATTTGATCTGTCTGATACTGGTATAGTAAGAATGTTATCCAAATTTGCTTTTTTTCGTGAAGACAATTCTTTTTGTTTTTCAAAAATATTTACTTGATGATAATGCGTTGAGTGTAACGTTGCAGCTGTAGGCGATGGTACCCACGCACAATTTGCACCAGCATTAGGATGTCCGATTTTTTGTTTAATCATTTCTTGCATTTTATCAGGCATTGCCCACATACCTTTTCCGATTTGAGCTTTTCCTGAAAAACCACATTCTAAGCCAATGTCTACATTCCAGTCTTCGTAGGTGTTTAACCAAATTGATTTTTTCATTTCTCCCTTAAAAATCATCGGACCAGCTTCAAAAGATGTGTGCATTTCATCACCGGTCCTATCTAGGAAGCCAGTATTAATAAATACTATTCTTTTTTTCGCGTTTCGAATACATTCTTTTAAATTAACAGTAGTACGTCTTTCTTCATCCATTATACCCATTTTAATTGTGTTTGGACTTAACTTTAATGTTTCCTCTACCCTGTTAAATATTTTATCGGCAAATTCAACTTCCTCTGGTCCGTGCATTTTTGGCTTAACAATATAGACAGAACCTTTTCTTGAATTCATTTTCAATTTAAAATCGTGTTTGGCACATAATACTGTAATGAATGCATCCATTATTCCTTCTGGAATCTCTGAACCGTCATTTAGTTTAATTGCAGAATTGGTCATTAAATGACCTACATTTCTAATTAATAATAAAGATCTGCCATGAAGCTTAATTCGATTTCCATTTTTATCTAAAAACTCCTTATCTAAATTTAGTTTTCTAATTATTTTTTTATCACCTTTTTTTATCTTAGCTTGCAAATTTCCCTTCATTATACCAAGCCAATTAGAATAACATTTTATTTTGTCATCTGCATCTACAGCTGCAACTGAATCCTCTAAATCCATAATTGTTGATATTGCTGACTCTATAACAATGTCACTTATATTTGCTTTGTCCTCTCTACCAATGGGATGATTTTCATTAATTTTCACTTCAACGTATAAATTATTATTTTTAAATAAAATTGATTTTAAATCGTGCTTAGTTCCGTGGTATCCAACAAACTTATTTGGAGATTTAAGCTGTGAAAAAGAATTATTTTCGAGTTGGATATTTAGTTTACTGTCTTCTATGCTGAAAGATTTAACTTGATCCCAGCTACCTATGTCTAAGTTAAAATTAGCATCAAGAAATTCTCTAGCAAGTTTTATAACCTTTAGACCACGTCTTGGATTATATTTACTTAATTTTTCACACCCATTCTCATCACTAATTATATCTGTTCCATATAAAGCATCATACAAACTACCCCATCTGGCATTAGCAGCATTTAATGCATATCTTGCATTATCTATGGGCACGACTAATTGCGGTCCTGCTATTTTTGAAATTTCATCATCTACATTCAATGTTTCAATTTTAAAATCACCTTTCTCGTCAATTAGATAACCAATTTCTCTTAAAAATTTTTTATATTCATCTATATTAAAATTATCTTTTTTCTCTTTATGCCATTGATTTAATTTCAATTGAAGCTCTTGTCTTTTTTCTAATAACTTTTTATTTTCTGGAGCTAATTCATTAGCCGCTTTTATAAAATTTTGCCAAAATTCATTCTTTGAAATATCAGTTCCTGGTAGAACTTTAGAATTAATAAAATGATATAATTTGCCGTCAATTTTTGTTTGATTAATAATTACGTCTTTGTGACTAGAAAAAATAGACAAAATTTTACTCAGAAACATTAATTAAATGTATTATCGATCAATAAAAAGTCAATTTATTAAATTAATTAAATATTTTTACGACAACTATTTTCTTGAAGCCAGATACTCATCGTAAGTAATGCTTTTATCTTTATTTTTATCTATTGATTTAAATTTCTTTTTTCCGACTGACTTGTCTTTAAAGTAATATAAATATTCTCTTAATGAAATTTTTTTATTACTGTTGTAATCTATTTCAGCAAATCTAATTTGAACAGACTTTTCATTGAAGCTTGGGGTGTTTATCGCTTTTTTCTTTTTTGGAATATTAAGCTTAACTTCCTTAGTTTGCTTGATATCTGATACTTTTTTCTCTTTTACCTCTTTTGCAGGACTTGTTTTTCTAACATCTTTTTTTTGGTTGCCATTTGGAAAAGCCATTACGATAAATGCTAATGCTATTGCAGCAGCTAGTCCATAAATTAAAATTCTGTTTTCCTTAGATCCCTTTTTAGTTGAGACTCTTTTTCTACTTTTAGATGTTCTTTTTGATTTACGTTTTTTAACCATAATAGTATTCAGTGCTTTTATTTGAATGATTGAATTTGGTCAATACTAATTTCCTAATATATGAGCTAAAATAGTTCTATTTTGGTTATTTAACCTATGTTCAAATAAATAAATACCTTGCCAAGTTCCCAAAATTAATTTTTTTGATCTAATACTTAGTGAGATATGGGTATTTGTTAAAGCTGTTTTAATATGAGCGGGCATATCATCTTTTCCTTCGCTATTGTGAATATATAAATCAGGGTTCATTGGCACAGTAGTATTAAAAAAACTCAATAAATCTTTTTGAACATCTGGATCTGCATTTTCTTGTATAATTAAAGATGCGCTTGTGTGTAAAATACTTAAATTTAAAATACCTTCTTTAATCGAGGCATTATCAACAAAATTTAAAATTTTATTTGTTAGCTCAATAAGTTTTTGTCCGTTTGTCTGAACTATGATCTCTTTAAAAATTTGTATCATATTAACATAAATGTTGCAGTAAAGACTAAAAGTAATGCCATCAATATCTCTATAAGTTTTTTTATTTTTTTATTTGAAATAAATACTCTTATTGACGAACCAAAACCAGCCCAGGTAGTTACTGAAAAAAAACATATCAGAGGAGCGGAAAAAGACACAAATAAAGTTGCTTTGATAAAATTTTCTTCATTTGGAAAAAAAACAGTAACTACAGTTAAAGCGACAACCCAAGCTTTTGGATTCAAAAATTGAAATAATAATGCTTCATAAATTTTCATAGGTCTTCCCTTGGTATTATTTTGCTCCCTAAAATTAAATGAACCAAAAATTTTATATGCAAGATAAAATAAATAACCACAGCCAATAAATTTTAAAATCAACTGAATTTCTGGAAATTTTTGAAACAAAGCTCCTAGCCCTAAACAAACTGTAATGATTTGAAGTGTGTGTCCAATTGGAATGCCAATCATATGTGGAATTGATCTTTTAAAACCAAATTTGATACCTGAAATAGCCAGCATAGCATTGTTGGGTCCAGGTGTCATAAACATTATAAAATAATAAGTAATTAGTCCGAAAAAAAGTTCGGTTGTGATCATTATAAAACTATAGATTAATTACGAATAAATAATAGCTACAAAAGCTATAACTGATATCACTGCTACAGTGACAAAGACAAAGTTTTGAAATTTTTCATGCTTTTCTTCTTTGGCGCGATCTTCTTTTAAATTAAAATAATCTATATTGCTTTTGGAAATCTTCTCGTCTTTTGTGAAATCTAATTGTTTATTTTTTTGCGATATTGAGCTCATTAAAGTGGTAAATAAAATAAATTTCTGTTAAACACAACTTGTAATTTAATTAATAAAACTAAAATGGGTTATCCAAAAAAACATAGGGGTCGGAGAAAAATAGGATCTAAGAGAAGAAGAAATAGAAGAAAAAATAAAAAAAAATAGTTTATTTTCCTGTTTTTTCAATCCAGCCTCCGCCGAAGACTCTTACTCCAAGATTATCTTTTCTGTAAAAAACGCAAGCTTGGCCAGGGGAAACTCCTGTTTCTCCTTCCTTTAATAAAATTTTGTTGCCGTTTTCTAAAATTCGGCAGGCGAGAAGGGTTCCAGTAGACCTAACCTTTACCAAAAATTCACCTCTTAATTCATCTTTTTTACATAACAAGTTTACATTTCTTAAATAGATATTTTTAACCAAAAGATCATTTCTTGAGCCTACGGTTACCTCATTTTTTTTTGTATTAATTTTAACGACAAAATAAGGTTCACATGACGCAACTTTGATACCTTTTCTTTGACCAATTGTAAAATTTGCTATTCCGTTATGTTTGCCAATAATTTTTCCTGATGTATCTACAATATTACCCTCCACAAACGACTCTGGTTTTAGTTTTTGAATAATAGTTTTATAATTACCATTTGGAACAAAGCAAATATCTTGGCTATCTGGTTTATTTGCAACCTGTAAATTTAATTTTCTAGCTATATTTCTAGTTAAAACTTTCGAAATATTTCCTAGTGGAAATCTTAAATATTCCAACTGTTCTTGGGTTGTATTAAATAGAAAATAACTTTGATCTCGTTTAATGTCCTCTGGCCTGTACATTTTAGCACTACTATCAAAAACTCGTTTAACATAATGACCTGTAGCTAGAGCATCGGCATTTAAATCTTTAGCTGATTTAAAAAGGTCTCTAAATTTAACAGTTTGATTACAATCAATGCATGGAACTGGTGTTTCCCCTTTAACATAACTATCTGCAAATTTTTCCATAACCTCTTCCTTAAAAATTGACTCATAATTAAAGACTTCATGTTTTATATCTAGTTGGTCACAAACTTTTTTAGCATCGTAAATATCTTTTCCTGCACAGCAGGTACCCTTAGATTTTCCTATTTTTCCATAATCAAATAATTGCAATGTTATACCCACTACTTTATAACCCTGGTTTTTTAATAAAGCTGCTACTACTGAAGAATCTACTCCACCTGACATTGCCACAACTACTTTTGTCTTAGATTTTTCTTTATTAAATCCTAAAATATTATTTTCAACTATGTCAGAAGTTGCTAAACTCATAACATCGGTATATCACGATATTAATATTTTAAAATGCGTGTATATGACTTTGATCCAGGTGACTTTGTGATAAATCCATCAAATAAAGATTGGGGTATTGGACAAGTTCAATCTATTGTTGACGATAAAGTGACAGTAAATTTTCAAAATGCTGGAAAAAAAACAATTAATACTCAAAATATTGTACTGGAGAAATATTATGAAGAAAATTAATTCAGAAGCTTTAATAAAAAAATTAATACCAACAATCTATAAAGCCGGATCTATTGCTGAAAAATGCTCAAAAAAACTAAAGATATTTTTAAAAGATGACAATACTCCAGTTTCAAGTGGAGATTTAGCAGTTGATAAATTATTACAAAAATTTTTAAAAAAGATATCTCCAGATATTGAAATTGTCTCTGAAGAAACTATCAAAAAAACAAAAGTTAAAAAAAGGGAAACTTTTTGGCTAATTGATCCAATTGATGGAACAAATTCCTATATTAAAGGGGGCTCTGAATACACAATAAATGTTGGTTTAATAGTAAAACGAAAACCAGTAGCGGGTATTATTTACGCTCCAAAAAAAAAGAGGTTATTTTATGCGTATGGAAAAAATAAAGCTTATGAAATTTTTAACAAAACTAAAAAAATTAAACTTAATTGCTCAAAAAAACTAAAACGTGAAAAATTAGCTCTAACAAATTCAACTTTGCCTTCAAACAAAATCAAAAATATAATAAAAAAATATAATATTACTAAATTTGTAAGCATGAGAAGTTCTTTAAAATTTTGTTTAATTGCAAGTTCTGAGTTTGACTTATATTCTGCAAAACCAAGAGCTAGAGAATGGGATTATGCTGCAGGTCATGCAATTGTAGAATGCGCAGGGGCTATAGTAAGAACCTTTCAAAATAAAAAAATATTATATGGAAAAAAAAATTTTAAAAATCCATCACTTTTGGTTAAAAGGAACTCCAATATTTAATGACAAAAACTATTTTAATAATTATTATAAGTGTTTCAATATTTGGAATATTTGTATTTAGTGTTGTGAGACAAATTATGCAAAAAAAAATTGAAGAATTAGTTGAGAATGAAAGAAGAAATAAAAATAGAAAAAATTAGAGTTTTTTTTCGTAAATTTTTAATTGCTTTTGATCCAAGGCTAAAACATCTTTTGAAAGATCATAGCTAAAACCAGATCTTGCTAAAACACCCAAATCTTTTTTATAAAAAATCTCTTTGTTAGCATCTGGTCTATAGGGCCCTATCCTTCTTTTTTTACAAATTCTGATTGCAGAATAAAAATCAGGATTAGTTTGATCATTTTGAATTTTTTCTATTGTTTGCCTTAACAATTCTCCTGAAATACCTTTTTGTGAAAGGTGTTGTTTAATTTTATTTAACGAATAACCACGTTTTAAAAAATTTTTTGATTTTATCTCAGAGTAAAGGCTATCATTAAGAATACCTTTTTCCTCTAATTCGTTGAGTACAATCTCAATTTTTTTAAGAATCTCACTTTTTTCAACTGAATTACTTTGTGCATCTATTACTTTTCTAAAAAGATAAATTTGTAAACTTTTTTTTGAAGGTTGGTACTTATCAAGGTACTTTAATGCCAATTCCTTAATTTCATCAACGGTTTCGAAATTTTGATAGATTGATTTAGCTTGATTCATATATAAACTAAGAGAATAACACATGATGGAATCGATCAAAGAATTTTTTACCTTGGAAATGATTTACCAAGTAACAAATATCGGGGTTATCCCCTTATGGTTGTTAATTATTTTTGTACCAAAATCAAAAATTACTCAAGGTTTAGTAAACAATATGTTTATCCCTTTAGTGATGGCTTTCACTTATGGATATTTAGCTCTGGAACAAATATCTCCATCTGATGTGTCTAGTTACGATGCTACAAAGGATCCATTAGATTTTCTAAATAATTTTAAACTTTATTTAGGATTAGATCAAATAATGTTATTAATGAATAATACTCTTTTTGTTTTAATTTTCTGGATACACTTTTTAACCATAAGTTTGTTTTTGGGTGTATGGATTGCTAATGACGCAATTAAGAACAATATCCATAAGAACATTGTTTTCTTTCCATTAATTTTAACTTATTTTAGTGGTCCTGTGGGTTTATTTTTATATTTAATTTTGAGATTGTTAATTGTTCAAAAATTTAGGTTACATGATTAATGAAAAAAATTGAATTTTATTTTGATATTAGCAGCCCATATTCATATCTAGCACATGAACAAATAAAATTATTTGAGAAAAATAATAAGCTTAATGTAAATTTTATGCCAGTGCTTCTCGGTGGACTACATCAAATGGCAAATATTACTGCGCCTGGTTTAAATCCATCTAGAGCGAAACATATGATTAAAGATTTAAAAACTTGTGCCGATTGGTATAAAATTAAATTTCAATTTAATAGATACTTTCCATTAAAAACTATCAATATAATGAGGGGTGCAATAGTAGCAGAGAAAGAGGGATTTTTAAAAAATTACACTGAGAGTTTTTTCAAAGCTGCTTGGGTAGATTCTTTAAATCTTAATGACAATAAAATTATGGAAAAATTTATTAAAAATATGGATATTAATCCTAAAGCATTTTTTGAGAAAATTAATGATCAAAAAATTAAAGATGATCTAAAAAATAGAACCTCATCTGCTTTTAAGAAAGGTGTTTTTGGAGCTCCAACTTTTATTGTAGGATCTAAAATATTTTTTGGTCAAGATCGGCTTGAATTTGTATATCGTGAAGCAAAAAAATAATTATTCAATTTCTTCAATTTCATAACCTTCATCTTTAATTGCCTGAAAACCTCCTCTGACATGACAAACATTTTCAAAACCCATATCCTGAATTGATTTTGTAGCTAATGCACTCCGCCAATTAGAAGCGCAATATAATACTTTGGTTTTATCAGGCGTAATTTCTTTTTTATAATATGGACTATCTGGATCTAGCCAAAATTCTAACATCCCCCTCGGCATGTGCTTTGCTCCTAAAATTTTACCAGTTTTTTTTAGCTCTCTTATATCTCTTATATCTATTAAAATTAGATCTGTTTTTTTTTTCTCCATTTCTTTTAATTCTGATGGCGAGATTGTTTTAATCTTATCCATAGCCTCTTCTACAAGTTGTTTTGAAGTTTTTAATTTCATATTATATATTATAAATTTTAATTTAAATGATTAAAGAAAATAAAATACTTAAAGATTTTAAGATACCATCAACCAGTGGTGAAAACTTTCACCTAAAGAAAAAATTGAAAAATTATATAATTTTTTTTGTGTATCCAAAAGATAATACCCCGGGATGTACAACGGAATCAAACGAATTTGGAAAATACTATAAACAATTTAAAAAAAAAAATATCGAAATTTTTGGTATATCTAAAGATAATATTGAGAGTCATCAAAAATTTAAAACAAAATTCAAATTTCCATTTGATCTACTATCTGATGAAAAATTAAAAGTAATCAAAACTCTTGGTGCATGGGGTGAAAAAACAATGTATGGAAAAAAATTTATGGGTGTAAAAAGAACAACAGTTCTAATTGGTAAAAATCAAAAAATTATAAAGATTTGGAATAATGTAAAAGTTAAAGATCATGTAAAAAATGTTCTTGAATTTGTTAGGAACCATTTAAACTAAATTATCTTTTATTTGATTAAAAACCGTCTCAACATCTAATCTTTTCATGCCTTCTCTGTCTCGATTAATTTCGTTTTTATAATTTACCGGGAGTATTGGAATAATATTACTATTTTTTAATTCACTTACTCTATCATTTGCAATTAAGCCAAATGCCCTTACTCCCAACGCAGACGCAAGGTTTAGAGGACCGGAGTTATTACCGACATAATAGCTTGAATTTTTAATAACTTTGATAACTTGTAATAGATTTAAAGATGAGCAATCAACAAATACATTCTTACCAGAGTAATTAATAATCTTTTTTACCACATGTTGATTTTGAGGGCTTGAAATCAAGTAAATTTTTTCTGCTAACTTAGCATTTATTAGTTTATTTGCTAATTCAGCAAAACTATTTTCGAACCACATTTTAAATAACTCAAAAGAATCTACACCAAAAGAGACTGCAGTTTTATTGTCGGTATCTATTTTTGGTTCAATATCTATTAGTGTTTCATCTTTTATAGTGAGCGAAGGTATTTTTTCAAAAACTTTAAAATTATTAATCTCTAACATCTTTTTAGATTGATCAGAATAATCTAAATTTTGATAATCTTCATAAGTCAAAAAATTTTTATTGGTTATCCATTTTTTTTGATTCTTAATACCTGGCCCAATTATATTTTTTATACTAGCTAATTTTGCTGCAATAGCTGGTCTGGAAATTTTATCTAAAATAAATACATGACTAAATTCCTCTCTTTTAAAAAAATGATATAAATTGAAAATTTCAATAAAATACCAAAATTTTTTTCTGAACTCACAATAAAAAACATCTTTTATAAAATCATTATCCTTTAAGATATTTTTAGCTTGAGTCTTTGACCTTGTAATAAGTGTTACTGGTTGACCGAAATTTTTACTTATTGATTTTATATAAGGTAATTGCCAAATCAAGTCACCCAATTTATGATGTGAATAAACTACAGCAATTTTTAAATTTTTTTGTTTCAAAGTTAAAATATTTTATTTCGAAAATTCACTTTCCTTTATACCAAGAAAAAAAAGAATTGTTTTTAAATCTGTAAATTTTATTTGGGTTGATATATTTTTTTTTACGATATCATGTGCATAGTAACCAATGCCAAAACCAGAATTTTTAAGCATTTCGAGATCATTTGAACCGTCCCCAACCGAAACCATTTCAGAAAAATCTAAATTTTTTTCTTCTGATAATTTTTCCATATATTTATATTTTGAATTTTTTTCACCATTAATCAAATGGTATTCACCTGTAAAAAAATCATTTTCATCAAATTCAAACTTATTGCTAATAATATTATGAAAACCAAGTTTTTCACCTACATAAGTTGATATTGGCTCAAAACCACCTGTAACTAAATTGCTAATTAGTCCATGGCTGTTGAGTGTTTTAACCATAACATCTCCACCAGGATTAAATTTAATTCCATTTTTTACTTCATCAATTAAATTTTTTGAAAAACCTTTTAATAATTCAACTCTATTTTTAAGTGTTGTTTTTAAATCAATTTTTCCTTCCATTGCTAATTTGCTTGTTTCATCAATATTAGTTTTAACACCAGTTAATTTTACAAGGTCATCCAATGTTTCATTTGCGATTATTGTTGCATCCATATCACATAATAAAACTTTGAATTGTGTATCTGTTTTTTCTTGAATACAAAAATCTACTTTTTTAGATAACAATTTTCCTTCAATGTCATCTGATTTAATATTATCAAATTTAGATATTGTTAATTGAACAGCATTATTTGCTAAGACTTTTGTGTTTTTAATTGATAAATCAAAATTATTTATGCAAAATTTTTTAACATCATCTTCAGTAAAATTTTCTTTAGCAACTAAAGTAAGTAATTTAGGACACATTAAAAGTTAAAGGTTTGACTTGTATTACTAATGGTATTTTTTTTATCTGATCAATCACACTATCTTTTATCTCATTGTCTGTTGAAATTAACGCAATCGCCTCGCCGCCAGAGCTTTTCCTTCCTAAATTAAATGTTGCTATATTAATTTTATTGTCAGATAATATTTTTGATAAATCACTGATAAACCCTGGTTTATCCTCATTGCTTATATATAAATTGTATTTGGATAGTTCTGCTTCAATTTTAATTCCTTTAACATTTACTATTCTAGGTTTTCCACCAAACAATGTACCAGAAATTGATCTTGTTTGTTTTTCAGTTTCAATTGTCAATGTAATGCATGATTGATATTCACCGGCTTTTTCATGTTTAATTTCAGTGATTTGTATAGATTTAGTTTTGGCCACAGCTACAGAATTAATAACATTTACTCCATCAAAATTTTTTTTTAATAATGAGCAAATAATGGTTTGAATTAATGGCTGAGTATTAATTTTAGAAACTGCTCCTTCAAATTCTACAGAAATTTTTTTTATAGCATTTTCAGTAAGTTGACCTGCAAAACCTCCGAGCTGCTCTGAAAGTTTAAGGTAAGGTTGAACCATGTTGTACTCAGAAGAAGTTAGAGAAAATGTGTTCACTGCATTAGTAATTGCGCCAGTTTTTAAATAATCTGATATTTGCTCTGCTACTTGAAGTGCAACTTTTTCTTGAGCCTCAGTAGTTGAAGCACCTAAGTGAGGTGTCATTATCAAATTTTTTGTACCAATTAGTGGGCTATTTTTCGGTGGTTCATTTACAAAGACATCTAAAGCAGCACTTGCAACATGTCCACTTTCTAAACTTTCTTTAAGAGCATCTTCGTCGATTAAACCTCCTCTAGCACAATTAACTATTCGAACACCTTTTTTCATAATTTTGAGTGCATCTTTATTGATAATGTTTTTTGTTTTTTCTGTTAAAGGTGTATGTATAGTAACAAAGTCTGATCTTTTAAATAGTTCCTCTAATTTAACTTTTTCAATTCCCATTTCCTTAGCTTTTTCATTTTGTAGAAAAGGATCGAATACAATTACTTTAAACTTTAGACCTAAAGCTCGATTAACTACAATAGATCCAATATTTCCACATCCAATTACTCCAAGAGTTTTTCCTGTAACCTCAACACCTTTTATTGAAGACTTTTCCCATTTTCCTTCATGTGATGTTTTGTCTGCATAAGGTATTTGTCTGGCAGTAGATAGTAGCAAGGTAATTGCATGCTCTGCAGTTGTAATAGAATTACCAAAAGGTGTATTCATAACAACCTTTCCATTATTTGTTGCAGCTTCAAGGTCAATATTATCTACTCCTATGCCAGCACGTCCTATTACCTTTAACCTTTTAGATTTTTCAATTATTTTTTTATTAGGTTTTGTTGCTGACCTTACAACTAAACCATCACAAGTTTCTAGCTCTTTGATTAAATCGTCCTCGCTTAAACCAGTTTTAACTACGGTTTCAATACCATTATCCTTAAATATCTTTACCGCTTCCTCGCTCAGCTTATCTGCAATTAAAACTTTAAACATTAATTATTTACTACCGTATATGCCCAGTCTAACCAAGGTAATAAATTTTCAATATCAGAAGTTTCCACAGTAGAACCTCCCCAAATCCTAAAACCAGGAGGCGCTGTACGATAAGAATTAATATCATATGCAACATTTTCTTTTTCTAACATATTGTTAATCTCTTTAATTTTAGATTTTTGAGCGTCTACGCTTAAATTTAAGAATGATCTATCCTTAATTTTTAAGCAAATACTCGTTGATGATAAATTATCAAAATCCTCACATAAAAAATCAGCCCATTTGCTATCTTTTACCCAATGCTTAACTGCTTCAAGATTACTTTTTGATCTTTTGATTGCTACGCTTAACCCTCCAATCGACTCGACCCAAGCTAAGGTGTCTAAAGCATCTTCCACACACAGCATAGATGGGGTATTAATAGTTGCGCCTTTAAAAATATCCTCCGCAAACTTTCCTTTTTTGGTCAATCTATAAATCTTAGGTAACGGCCAACTTGGAGTATATTTTTCTAATCTCTCAACTGCTCTTGGAGAGAGGGCAATCATTCCATGAGCCGCCTCCCCTCCTAAAACTTTTTGCCATGACCAAGTAATTACATCAAGTTTTTCAAACTCCATGTCCATAGCAAATACAGCAGAGGTAGCATCGCAAATTATTAAACCGCTTCTGTTTTGTGGTATCCAGTTTGCATTTGGCACTCGCACACCAGAGGTGGTTCCATTCCAATTGAATAAAACATCCTTAGAAAAATCAATCTTTGCTAAATCAGGTAATTTTCCATAATCTGCTTTATGAATGTTTGTATCATTTATTTTTAATTGATCTGTAATAGTTTTTGCCCAATCTAATCCAAAACTTTCCCATGCAAGAACTTCAACGCCATTTGGTCCAAGTAAATTCCACATTGCCGCCTCAACAGCGCCAGTATCTGATGCAGCAATTATTCCTACATGATAATTTTTTGGAAGTTTAAGAATTTCTTTTGACTTTTCAATTACATCAATCAATTTCATTTTCGCTGATTTGGCACGATGTGATCTTCCTAAATTTTTAAAATCAAATTTTGTTATATCCCAACCTGGTCTTTTTTTGCAAGGTCCAGATGAAAAATAGGCACTAGAAGGTTTTGCACTCGGTTTATTCATTATTTAATAATTTTAATTGTCCTTAATAAAAAAACTAATTGTATTTTGTAATTAAAACTTATGCTGCACATTCAAGTGGTAGCTTATGTTTTAGCGCTACACCTGACAAAAAATTCCACATAAATTTTGCTGTAGTTAAAGCTGCTCGTTCTGCTTTTTTTTGTTCTTCAGAAGAAAGTTCATCTAATAGCTTTTCACATTCAGCTCTATGAATTACGTCAGCATCTTTATGAACCTCAAAAAACTGAAGAGCTTCTTTTGTATTTAATCCATAATGTAATTTGAGTCCTGTTATTTTCACATCGGCAATTTCAGGCACTTGTCTTTCATAAGTATAAAAAGACCCTAGGCCTTCTGCATAACTAGATCTTGCTTGTTTAAAAAAATTATCAATCATATCTTTTGTAAAACTATCTTGAGACTTGGTTTCGATCTCTTTTTCATCTGCTCCTAAAGATATCGCAAACTGCTTCCAGAGTTTTGGGTGATCATTATCTTTATCTTCTTCTTCTTGTAAATTTTCTAGAAGAACTTTTCTTTTTTCTATATCATCACATAATGAATGCGTAGCGCTGATGTATCTAGGGAAAGCTTTTACATGCTGATAATACTGCTCAGCATAATCTTTAATTATTTCTCTATTTAATTTTCCTTCATTCCATGCTTGGTAAAAAGGGTGCTTTAATAAATGATATTCATCTAATTTATCTGATAATTGTTTTAAAAACATTTTTATTCCTCTCAAATTTTTAAAAATTTACAATATTCAGAATGATTAATATTTCAACGAATAAAGCAATTTTTTATATATTTTTTTATTAAAACAGCCTTATTTTTTTAAAAAATAAGGCTGTTTTGAAAGACTATTTATTGAACATGTCTTTTAAAGCTTTTGCAGGTAAAAACTTAACTTTTTG
>MDTG01395951.1_pt1 | contig 15835 bp, 8 predicted proteins | sample 811421 | NCBI WGS metagenome assembly MDTG01 (sample SAMN05326645, study PRJNA326480) | marine metagenome | isolation source: seawater | place: Pacific Ocean: South East | collected 2011 | reverse complement strand
CTCGGATATGAAAGGACTTGAACATTAATACTCAAACATCGTATCAACTGGTTCATAATCAAAGACCTCACCTCGCGTAGCGAGGTGGTATCAAGTGGCAGGCCAAGTTCACAGACAAAATCGTTCTGTTTTGGTATTCATTGCGGCAATCTTAGTGGTCTTGATGATTGGGACATCAACCTCAAATTTTGTCATCAATGGTACACAAGCATTGGTGCCAGACCAAGAAAACAGCTACGAATATGAGGTGACATTTGAGCCTGAGGAAAACCTAACTTATGTCGAATATACCGATTCAGGAATCCTCCAAGTCCCTCGCAATCATACAATTACCAATGCTAATCTATCACTATCTTCCGTATGGAATCCCGTTGCCTATCAAAATAGCACCTTTGGCAATAATCAATCTTTGTCTTGGAGTGGTAATTTATTCAATACCGAACTTTCACCTATAAATCAAAATTTAATGCTCCAAAGAGTAAAGACTGCGAATATGGTTGATGATTTCGAAATTACTTCAACAGTTCCCAGCGACGGTTGGCTTACAGGTGGGCCAAACGGTGATGTGTGGAATGTCTTGCAAAATAACACCGTCGTGTTTAGCAATTCAAACATGAATTTGCCAATTAGCGGATACCAAAATTCATCTTTCTTATCGACAACAGGAAATGGTGATCTCAATTCTAATGTTCAAACATGTCTTAGTAGTCCGAAGATTGATATTCCGAAGGTGATCAATAACTATTCACTGCAATTTCAACATTGGTTAGCTCTTGATGCAACTGATACGGTAAGTGTTAGATACCTTGATTCAAACAATCTTTGGCAAAGCCTTCCGTTTTCTAGCATGATTGCAAGTGCCCCTAATAGTAACAGTTGGCAGGTTGTTAACATATCTCTCGATCCTTATTTCAGTATAACTTCACAGAGCACTCATTTACAATTTTGCATCACAACTAGTCAAGTTCCTCTACCTCGAGGCGGATGGTTCATCGATGAATTGAGTTTGTTCAATGAAGGCGATGATAAAGGTGCATGGTTCCATGGTAATCTATCAGGAGATTATTTACCATATGCTGCCTCAGAACTCATAATACCTGCAAATCTAACCAGTTTCCCATATCTTGATGAGTTAGAAATAAATGCCAATTGGGATATTCAAGGGTATCTACATGACTATCTAACGGTTGAATTTTCATTTGATAATGGCGCAAGTTGGAATGCTATATCGGGCAATTATGGTATTCCTGGATTAGGTATTTGGCACAACGGCAACCTGTATTACGGTGAGTCAAAAGAGTGGGTGCCAATTTATTTGCCAATCGTTCACAATTTCTCAACCTCTGGCGGTCTAAATCGTACTTTATTCAAATTCACTGTATTCACCAATGCTGGAATTAATTTTGGTGGTGCCTCTTCCTCAGGTTGGGAAGGTATTGCAATTGACCAACTAATTTTTCATCATAATCGGGGTACAGGAAATGGCCAACAACTGGTCTTCAAAGATTTCAATACTCAACCAATAACTGGATTTAATTCGCCAGATGGTTGGTTGACCAACGGTATCCAAGCACAGAATCAGTGGCAATGGACACAAAGCATGGGTCTTGATTCACAACAAAGCCAACGATTCTCTTTCAATACTTTTGATACACTACCATCTGGTTGGGCTGTTTCATCACGTGACAACAACGAGTGGGCACATGGAGGAATACCACTTAGAGCAATTTACGGACCTGATGCCTGGAGTTCTGGACAATATGGTATAGGCATTGAACTAGGTGGTAAATATACCAACGAAATGTATACTCACTTAGTATCTCCAGAATATACAATTCCGCCAAGCGCATCAGCAAGGTTGACCTTCAATAGTTGGGTTTGTACAGAAGCAAATTGGGACGGAGGAGCAGTTTCAGTATCAACGGATGGCGGAATAAATTGGTGGTATTTACCCGCTAGAGTTGGTGACTTCCATGATCAAATTTCAACCGCCAATACAAATTCACCATTTTTCGGTGAGGGAATCTTTGACGGCTCCACCATTGCTAATGGGTGTCGAAATTCATCACTACCTTTCCAATTAAAGCAATATGATATATCGAACTTGTCGGGCAATGATGTACGGTTTAGATTCAGTTTCTTTTCCGACCAATTAATTGAGTTAGATGGTTGGTATATTGATGATGTTGGTATTGAAATTGATGTTTTCGAGCAAAGTGGCGAATGGCTATCACAACCAGTCTATGCTGACCCAAACTTTGGCTGGGCGCAAATCGATGGCTTAGTTACAGAACCTTCGGGCACGCAAGTGACTTTTGATGTTGTTAATCCATCCACTGGTTTAGTAATCGATGGATACGCAAATCGAACCTTACCGATTGAATTATTATTTAATCCTGCTGAAATTCCTAATATCCAAATTAAGGCTAGGTTAATGAGCAATAATCACTATGCTACACCTGAAATTGAAAGAATTGAAATAGGTGTAGCGTCATATTTTGATGCTTATCATGCAAAAGCCTTCCTGAGTGAAACAAATTATAATTTAGAATTTGACCAACAAGGCCACATAACCAGCAATTCTTTGATACAACTGCCATATAGTACATATTTTGGATGCCCCTCAATTGATGCCAAAATTACTACATATGGGCGCAACATATCCTATTCGTCAGAATATTTCTCATTTGATTATAATTATCAACAGGCAGATTCTCTAATTACTGAATTCACCAACGAATATTTGCTTCCAACACTTGCTGATAATATTTCAATCGCCGTAGATAGTACATCCAGTTTGGATTATTTTCACTATATGCCACAATGCGTCTTACCTACCGAAAATATCTCAATTGGAATAGTCAATTCAACCAATGAAATTTACGCTGATGCTTTATATTCTAGCCTATCATCAATTTTCCAAACTGATGCATTTTCATCAGTCATGCTTGACGGTGTTCCACAGACGGCCGATAATTACGGCAATTATGCCATTAATCTCCAACCAAATCAAACTCTCAATTTGAGTTATCAAATTCTAGATTTTACTTCCTATAGGCCTACTTTAGCTAATTTTGCACTACAATTGAGTGCTATAATAGAGTCAAATTGGATCGGTGAGTTGACCAATTTAGATTCTAATGAGGTTGTCGCACACTACGATACAGAGCAACTATTGTACAATATTTTCAATGAAGAAATTTGTCACACACGTGATGCAGCTTTCAGTCCAATCGGCGATAATGCTGGAATATTCAATTGCACACTTTCGCTTCAGTCTAGTACCGAAATAAATCTACAAATTAATCAGTTCTTGGCGCTATCCTCAGTAAATAATTTCACTATTGACTTAGACATAAATCGACTTAATTTAATCAAGCACGAGTTAGAAAATATTTCGATTACTGAAAAAATTGATTTTCCAATTGCTGTAAAAACCGATTATGGTTCAGTAACTACGAACTTTGGCTACAAATCGTTTCTTCATCAAATAGACCGTATAATTAGTATCGACAAGGAACAATGGTTACCAGGTCAAGAAATCTCACTGCAAACCTCACATTGGCGATTTGACCCAGTCTCTATGACTGATAGTGGATTCGGATTTGATAAAATCACTTTGAGCGCATCGACAGATACGACAGATGAAGGTAAGCAATTTACCGTTGAAGCAAATTATCTAGATTCAATCAATCCAGTATTCGATGTAATCTTTGGCAGAGAAAAAGTAAGTATAAACCAAAATAAGTCAAATGTCTCTTGCAATGAAGGCTACTGTTTAGTTAACTGGACATTGAAGAGCACTTGGCATTTAGATGATGTTAACGATATCGCATGGATGGTAAATTCTACCGATAATGATGGTTTAGTCACTGGTCCAGCAGTAGTGACAAGGGATACACAATTTAATGAAATTGAGAATGATTTAGAGATTTTTGAGTTGTCAATTTATGACTCCGCTAGCAACAGAATAAACGACTGGACAAATCAAAACTGGCCATATCGTATATCTGATGTCAAAGACCTAGCAGTTTCAGGAACGGTTAGGTTTGAGGGAATAAACTCTGCACAATTGAGAGCAAATGATGCACAGGTCGAGATTAGATTAACCGCAGTACCACCCATAAATGCTTCAGGCGGTCCAAACGAATGGCCAAATGGAGAGGTTAACTGGTCGGTTTCATGGTTTACTGTCATCGCAGATATGGGCTCTTTCACCACGCAAATAACCACGCCAGATGTTGGTGATACTCCATCAAACACAACTATTGAGATATCGGCACATATCTCAAGAATCGGTCCTTTAGATGAGATTAGTAGTAATGCATTAGACCAGACATCAGCAAGTATGAAAACTCGGTTTATCTTTGATGTCGAACGTCCGTCAATCACATCAGTGAATATATACGACCCTGCGGGTCTTGTTCCTGCTGATGGTCATATTTGGACCCTAAATCAAGATATTCCAATTCAAGTTATAATTGAAGATACCTCTGGGCTTGCTACTGAATTAGTAGTATATTCATGGTCGGAGTATGCCGATGATGTGAACGGAGATTCTGTAATGGATGCTGATGAGTATAGGGTTACTACAGTGTCAGTAAATTATGCATCAAATTTTGCCGTACTGGACATTCCTGCGTTTTCTTGGCAGGAAATCAAGGGTCCTTTCACATCCGGCAAGTTAAGTCTCGTATTCTCGATGGTAGACTTGGCTGGTAATGCCTTAATTCAAGGAGGTAATTTTGGCGAATTTAATGATGCTGCAACAATAACCGTTCAAGATCAACTTCAAACACTAATGGATTCATCGACCCTCTCACTAAATTTAGTAAACGGTTCATTGTTACCTTCCTACCAACATTCATTCACTTTTTCAATTACCGATTATAATGGTATAGAATCTCTAGACAAAATTAGCTTGGCTTTGACAGGAAGAGAATCACCAAATTTGTGTAATATTGAATACTTCCCAAGGACACTCAATATCGTCTATGATGTAACCTGTTTTTCCAGTCAGCCTCAAGTCGAAGTAACTCAAACATCTGGTCTACAAAAGTGGTTTATTACCATCAATTTTGTTATTGATTGGCAAGTGGTACAAACTTATCCAGGTCTCTCTGGAGTACCATCGCTGAAATTATTTGATGATGGCCAAGATTTGCAACTTGGGACCTCATATATACGTGGCTTATCTTGGAACGTAAATGACGCAGTGTCTATTGGAAATATTGATTTTATCGATCATACCAGTCCGTATGGTAATTCCTTGCCTGGAGGATTATGGGCTAATCCAGGCGATTTAATCACGACTACTGCCAATCTTTTCCATAACGATTCCACAATACAGTTGAGCAATTTATCCCCGCATGATGAAATAGGTTGTAGAGTCAATAATGAGAAACAATTGACTGAGTCAATAACGTTTGAAAATGGACAGATAAGATGTAACATCACCGTTCCGATCGATCCGGAGCAGGAAAGTATCCAAGTTGAAGTGTGGAGTAATTCGAGTCAAGGAAATCACTATTCCTCGGTGATGGGTGTGATTTATATTGATACAGAGAAACCTCTACTGTTCCTTGAATTGAAGGATTTACTTCGTCTTGATTCTACTGATTTGTCCAGTGTTGTACTTGAAGGAACAGTCGTTGAGTCATCAACGCTAATGGAGGAAACGTTAGTCGTTAATTGGAACATAATCAGAGATGGTATAGTCATGAATAATGTTCCATATACCAGCAACCTATCATTACAACAAGGTGTTGATGTTTATCAGTTCAGTAATTTTGTTAACTTCGAGTATATTAGCAGTGACACGATTACTGAGGGTGATGAGCTTGAAATATGGCTCACACTAAATGATAACTCTGGACAAGAATTGCAAGGCTTTGCGACCCTAGGTGAGCCGCTTTTGCCGAGGATAACCTGGATTGACTTTGAACCAAGATTGAGCCTTGTTGAATTGAGAACTGAAAATCCTATGGATGGAGAGTCGTTGATTATTGCAACTAGAGTAGTCAATGCTGGTCTTGGTTCGGGTAATGTTACTATTGTGTTATCAGATGGTGGAGGAAAGTTACTAGCAACTCGTACAATAGCACTTGATGGCGGTAAATGGGAATTAATTGAATGGGATATCGAAGCATGGACTACAGGCGATATCGAAATAATTGTTTCCCTAGCAAATCACTCGGAATCACAATCAGTAGTGGTTAGTGATGTCAAAGAATTTGAGTCAAAGCAACAAGACTTAATGGGCACAATTGGTTTAGTAGTAATTTTCCTAATCATCGTTATTGGTGGGTTTTCATATTCTTATCTTCAAAGAGCGAAACAATTGGAGCAGTATACCAAACACCATCTTGATCAAATAGCTATTAGAAAACAAGAACGTAATGGAGTTTCTCAACGACTAACAAATGTTTCTGAAGAGGAATAGTCAAGAATAGAACCCACCACCGGTGGTATACTGGCGAGGTTCCCGAGCGGTCAAAGGGGGTGGACTCAAGATCCTCTGCGTAAAGCTTCGCAGGTTCGAATCCTGCCCTCGCCACCACATCCTCAATAGTATGCCAGCAGATTTGACACGAGTATTATTAGTAAAATAACCGCAAACAAGATAATAACTACTAATGATATTGTCGTTCCGTTTGTCGATAACCCCATCGAAGTTTGCCACTCAGATTTGCCTTTTAGGTATACGGCATCCATTATGGATGCGACAATGAAAGAACTACAACACAGGTAACTAGAAATTTGAAACAAGTCATAGATATCAGCCTCAAGTCCAATGAATGGAAGGGCAAATGATGTGACTACTCCACCGAATAGTATGACTATTGACCATGTTCTTAGGTTCAAATCTGGTTGGTATTTTGCATTAATTACGATGACTTGTTGCTGCGGAAATTGTGGTTGAATTTGTGCTTGTACAACATTATCATCCCAGGGGCTCTGTTTTAGAGTCTGGTCTGAATCAGCATTGGGTTCCATATACCCTCCCAAGGCACATAGTAAATCAAACTTGATTCACATTCTCAAGGTTGGGCTTAAACTGGACTATCAATAATAACCATGTTATTACTATCAGCCAACTTAACCAATAATTATACTCTGCAACTAGGTTTGCGTACAACAGCCCAAAGTAAAATATCGCGATACTACAGGCAAGCCCGGTAACAAAAAAGGGGGCAATCTTCGGCTTGGGATGCAAAAATCCGTAGACGAAATATCCGCCACCAAAATATGCGAATAAATAAGCAAATGTGATGTATGCAATCCCAACAAGTAAGCCAAAGACTGCTAATTTTGGACTTAAATCAGGCCTGATGATGAGCATCTCAAAAGCCAAGAAAATTGCCGCAAAATTGTGCATAATTTGCTCATGATAGAGGAACATGTAACCGTGATCACGTTCTATCCTTACTTCGTTTGGCAGAATAATGTGCCTTACCACTGTTGCCGTTAGAAATGCCATTGAAATTCCAGTGACAAATGTGATGGTTTGCAGTGATGCCAGCCAAGCAACACCTGCTCCAACCATTGTGATAATCTGATTTATGGTCGCTAACAAAAAATATGCTACACACATAAGCAAAGTCCAAGAAGAAAATGTTACAAATTTCTCTTTACCGACAGGATTCAACAATATGTCCTGATTATCTGTCAAATTGACCACTCGCATGTTACCAGGTCCGCAGGTGAACATATACACGATTGCATAAGCACCTGCACCAAAGCAAAAAATCCGGTAGACAAGTACAATCATTGACGCACTGGAAAAACTATCCGACGCTTTAGTTACAATTTCTGCTGTATTAGAAACTGCAAAAAAAGCCATAATTGCTAATGAAATGGTTACTATAGTACCAATTGTGACTTTGGTGTAATCATCTTCCAATACACGATTGTCCTCCATAATCCTAAACCCGCCAAGACCTCGGTAAAAAAGGTCGTATCATTACATTACAACAGCATCATTCTAGGATTGCATTAACTAATGGTTGAATTGTTTTTCCATGCATAAATGGCGATGCAACATCTGCTGCCTGAGTAACATAAGCAAACGCGCCGCCTACTGCAACCGACCATCTTGAAATTTCAAACATTGATAGGTCATTTGGCGCATCGCCGACACAAAGTAGGTCATCGGGAGTGAGTCCCATTTTTTTGAGAATTATTTGTAAACCTGAACCCTTTGATAATTGTGGCTCCATCAAATGAATAGCGAACCCAGTGCGAATAACCGATAAGTGCGACCATTGGCTGTTTTCAATCAATTGAGTAATTTTGTCCAAATCCTCATTTGGCGATAAGCACCACTCGCTCTCACGCCATTGATTGGTCTCAATACCTTCCCACCGCAAACCTTCAATTTTAGTCGCCAACCATTGAGCAGCCGCTTTAGCTTCGCTTCCATCAGCACGGTATTTTGTTTCACCCCAGTCCGGATGCCATAAGACTCCACCATTCTCACAACAAATTGGGCCACTGAGATTTAGGAATCGCCACAATCCGTAAGTTATCGCTCTGACATTTCCAGTAGCCAGGATAACCGGTATTCCAGCTTGTTCTAATCGCTGTAAAGCATCGATAACCGACGGTTCAATCAATTTATTTTCATTGGTGAGAGTACCATCTATATCGACTGCAACTACTTTTGGCTTCCAGTTGTCAGGAAGCCACTGCATGCTCAACGCTAATGGATATATTTCATCAATTTTCGCATTGAATTTTCATTCCATTACATGATATAATTCATCAACATGCACTCTCACCGTAGAACATGGCGGGGAAGGATGAGGAAGAATCCTTCATGTCATTAGAAGACGAAGTTGCCAAACCAGTTAAGCCGAAATCACCGAAGAAAATCAACAAAGCCCCTAAGGTATCTACTAAACAAACAGAAATTCTTGATGCAGAGATACTTGATACAACAATTGTTGAACAGGCCGGTGGCAAATATGAGGTAGATTGGCCATTGATTGGTATGGATTGTCCGGACTGTGCTTCGAAAGCAATGCGTGGGTTATCTCATCTCAAACAGGTAATAGATCCGGAAATCTCAGTTACTTCAGGTGAAATCAAGTTGACTGTTGACCTTGACGAAGGCATGATGTCTCAAGTTTCAAATGTGATGAAGTCACTAGGCCATCCACCAAATGTTCCATTAAATCTACTGTCATCAACCAATGCTGAGGTTATTGCTAAGCGAAATAATATCCAGAAAAAGGATGTCAAGCGATTAATGATGCGTCAACCAGGAGTTCTTGATGTAGAGATTACTAAAGACGATGAAGTGCTCTTGCAATTGATTCCGGCGCCCAAAAAAGAACTTATCAAGGTAAGAAATGAATCGATAAGAAACGTAATTGGATTTGAACCGAAGTTTACTGAGGCATCGACCACTAGACTTAGGCCTGATCAGTGGAGACTGTTTGGTGGAACCATTGCAATACCGATTCTGTTACTCATTTTCATCGGAGAGTCCCTTGATTGGTCACCAATCATCTTAGGATTAATAGGTGCTTATGGTGTTTTGATTGGTGGTTTGCAAATGTTTCACGAAGCCATTGCAAGTTTGCTATCAAAACAAATGGGCTTCCAGGTGTTAACCAGCATTGCTGTGATAGGTGCCTCAATTCTTGGGATGTGGGAAGAGGCACTTATGGTCGTTATCTTAGTTGCAATCGCTGGACATTTAGAAAATAGTGCTCTTGATAATGCGCGCGAATTAATGCAAGGTGGTCTAGACCGTATTCCAAGGACGGCTCGTAAAATCCTCAACCCATCGATAAAGTGGGGGAACTCAAAGCAAATCAGTGCCATTTCTGTAAAATCGATCAACCTATTAGGGCAATCTCCACAATTAACTCCGAATCATCAACAGAAACCATCGGACGAGCATGAGGTAATATCCCTTGATTTGGTTAACATCGGTGACATACTAGAGGTTAGAAGCGGCGAGTTAATCCCCGCTGATGGAGTTATAGTGGATGGATTTGGTGCCTTAGATAAAGCACCGCTTACCGGAGAATCAGCCCCCGTTGAGGTTGAGAAAGGCGACGAATTAAATGCCGGACTAGTACTTTCCCGTGGCCCAGTGTTAATCGAAGTGACAGCAGTTGGCGAAGAAACTAGACTATCAGGATTGATAGAGGCCGTCCACAGTTTCAAAGATCAAAAAGCTCCTATTCAAAATCAAATCGAGAAATTTACTGCCATTTGGGTTCCAATTGTGTTGTTTGGTGCCGTGGTAATATGGTACTTTATGTTCCCAACCAGTAACTGGAAAATTATTCTGCTGCTTTGGGTTGTCGCTTGTCCCTGTGCTTTACTATTGGCAGCAGCAATGCCTCACGCCGCCGCCTTGAGCCGTGCATCACGGATGGGAGCAATCGTCCGTGGTGGTAGTATACTCGAACGCATGTCGAAAGTTAATCACGTCCTATTGGATAAAACCGGCACTTTGACCTCCGGAAAGCCAACCATTGGCTCAATTACCGTTGCTAAAGGAAGACAGCGAAAAGCCTCATTGGCCCTTGCTGGTGGTTTGGAAAAACGCTCGTCACACCCGTATGCAACAGCAGTTCTTGACTACTTGAAGAATGAATCAATTGAGGCATCTTCCGTAGCAGGGATAACCGATATCGAAGCAGGAGTCAAAGGCTTTGCCAGTGGAAAAGAGGTATCATTTATTCGAGCTGATATGACTGCAAAACACAATATTTCCGTACCTGATGATATTGCAGAAGCAATAAAACAAGCAAAAAATGACGGCTTAGGAGCGAGTGTGCTAACCAAAGAATCAATCGCAATCGCCCTGTTCACATTTGTCCATGATGACACCAGAGAGGGTAGTGGCGAGCTAATTCACAGTTTTTTGCAGAGGGGAATAAATGTCGAGATAATATCTGGCGATCAACAAGCCTCAGTTACCACATTTGCGAAGAGCATTGGACTACCCGAATCCTCCGCATTAGGTGAGTTATCTCCTGAAGACAAAGTCAAATGGATTGAAGATCGCTCTAAGAGTCACGTTACCATGATGGTCGGCGATGGCTTCAACGATTCTGCAGCACTGGCTGTTGCCGATATTGGTGTCGCAGTAGGTACCGGAGAATCGGTAAACCTCGAAGCTGCCGACATTATGTTCCCGGGTGATGAACCCAAGATGTTGGTAGACTTGTACGACTTATCAGTAAAGATGAATCGTGCTTTACTAGGCAATATTATCATGTCAGTATCGATTACTTTCATTCTTGTCTTTTCAGTGATAAACCAATTCTATGATCAACTATGGGTCGGTGTACTGATTCATGAAGGCTCAGTACTGTTGGTAATCTTCAACGGAGCAAGATTATCCGGTAAAGGTAACATCCTTTCTATGCTATTTATCACAACGAAAAATTTGTGGCTAGACACGGTTCAATTGTTTAAACAATTGAAAGAGCATTACTTTAGTAATGAATCATCAAATTCTGTTTTGCCAAATCAAAATCACGCGACATCTTAAACCATAGAAGCGCCCGTTCCAATTCGGTGCGAGGATGAGTCGAGTAAGAGCAGACCCGATAACCGCTGCACTAGCACATCCTACTCGCCGCAGTCTATACATTTCACTGAGCAATTCGGACGAAATGAGTACAGTTCAATTGCAGAATATTGTCGATGTTGATCGATACAACCTCTATCACCATCTCAAGAAATTAGCTTCTCTAGGTTTGATTGAGAACCATAGAGATGAAGGCAGGGCAAGATGGTGGAAGATAGCACAAAGCGTCGACCTCCCCGAAATTTTGTCTGTTTCAAACATCGTTTCAACTCCAACTCATTCTGTGAATGCAAGTCAAGGCAGCCAGCCGAGACTCGATGCTGCAAATACTCATGTTATCTCATTAGAAGGTTCTAGAAACCGAGTTGGGGCGAAATTATTACTTGAGAAATTAGCCGCTGAATTGGGCATAGAATTGAATCTTCCATGGAATTTCGTTCCGGAAAAAATAGCATTAATTGGTGAGGATTAGGTGATTTAATGTCCGAAGAAATGTTCGTTGAGTCTAGGATTTCTCCACCTGCTTTATCTTGTCCAAAATGCAATGAAATGTTACCTCAACAACTTGGAGAAGTACAGTGTCAAATGTGTTCTGCACGAGTCAACATTAAGCACGATGGAACGAAGAAGAAATGGCGCGAAGAGAAAGTAAGTTGCCCTGGTTGTGACAAAGTACTCATCGTCGGCGTAGATTCTAGGCCAGCTAATCTACAGTGCGCATCCTGTGAGTGCCAGTTTACTGTCAGGCCAAACACTCCCAAAATCGAAATTGCCTGTCCTGGTTGTGACCGTCGCTTACGAATGAAGAAGAAGCCAGGCAAAAGAGAGATAGATTGTCCAGCTTGCGACAAAAAATTCGTCATTAAATTTTGATTTTTACGACCTAATTGGGGACACAGATTTACCCACGAAATCGCTGTCTTAAGCGGCGAATTCATCGCGCACCTTATGTATGATTAGAAGCGGATAAACACTCGGATGGGTACTATGAGTGTGAGCGATAGCAAGAAGGGAGAGTCTCTTGATTCAACTCGCAGCAACGGAGAAAGCGGCGACAGGATGTCATTATCGGCTCTTCGTTCACAATTCACTAGAAGCACAACCCAGACACTCAGTCAAAGTGAAATGACCAGTGCCCGATTCCGTAATGAGGAGCGTCTGCGTTCAGATATTCGTCGAGAGCGCAGACTCAGACAGCAGGCAATAAACGAGCGAGTAATTGCTATGCAGGAAAATCTAGCCAAAGATCTAGCAGTTCAACACGAATTGACCATCGATGCCTTGGAAAAGGAATTGCGTGAACAGATGGAGTTAGAACTGGCGGCAATCGAAAAGGAAGCGCTCGTTCAAGAAGAGTCTAAGCTACGTGCAGAGTATGAGGTGCGTCTAAATCGTAAAATTGAGACTTTACAAGAACAATTTGAAATTGAGCAAGATGTTCGTATACAAGAACACAAAGATAAACTCAAACAACAAATTGAGGCTGAACTGCAAAAAGAACACAAGCAAAGGCTAGAAATTCAAAAGGAGCGAATAGCCCTAGATTTCAATCAACACTTACAGAACAGAATAAGGGAGATGGAAGCGACCCTGTCTGATGAAATGGAATCACGATTTAAAGAAATGGAGACCAATGAATTAAACCGTCTAGAGGAAAGCCATGCAGCTAAACTTTCAGAGCGTGAAGAACAATTGCGCAGAGGGATAAGAACCCGTCTTGAACAGCAACTCAGGGCTCGACTGAAGCAAAGAGAAGCCCGCTTAAAGTCAGAGTACGATCGCCGAAGTCTACGGTTAGAGGAAGACATTGCTCAGCAAATTCAGGTTGAGTTAGAAAACCGTTTGCGACAAGAGACTGACGACCTTGAGGAACAAATGAGAGAGGATGTCGAGCTAGCCATTGCAAGAAGAAAGGATGAATTACGAGTCGAAATTGAGAAGCAACTCGAATCAAGACACACCGAGCGTCTAGCTGATAGAAAATCAAGATTAAGAGAAAAGTACGACATTACTTTCTCCAAAGCAGTTGATGATATTTCAAAGACCCTAAAGCAGGAAATTGAGACTGAATTAGAAAAGCGCATGGATTCAGAATATACCAGTTATCGAAGCGCAAGGGAAGCAGAAATTCAAAATCGCCTAGCAAGATTCCGTTACGACCGTGAAAATGAGCTCAGAGAGCAACTTGAGGAACAATATGACTCAAAGAAGACCGAATGGGCAGAGCGTTTGGAATTGGAGTTCCAGTCCAGAGAGGCTGCAGCAAGAAAGGCAATTATGTCAGAAATCGATGCCGGTCTACGTAATGAGCGTTTGACTTTCGAGACTCACCTAGAATTACTCAAGGAAGAGACAGCACTCGAATTAGAGGTAAACATGGAGGACCGTCTAGAAGAATTCAAGCAACGCAAGGAAGAAGAGGTTGCTACTCAACTTGAGCGACAACTCGACAAGCGTGAAGAAATTATGCGCAACAAGGCATTGATTGAGATTAGAAAGCGTGAAGCCCTAATCCGTGCAGAAATCGAGGCTCAACTAGGATTGAAGCGCGCTGAAATAAGAGACAGATTACAAAATCTAACCACGAAGATGGATAATTTCAAAGAAAATGCTGAAATCAAGATGCGAGAAGCGGTTGAAAAACAAGTTCAGGGTGAAATAGACACTGATGAAGAAGAATATCGAACCAGGCAAGAGGAATTTAGAGAATTACAGAATTTGGATACTAAAGCAGAAAAGCGCCAGATGTGGATGCAATCAATTTCTGGTCAAGACAGACAGCAACCAATTACCTTACCCGATCCAACTACACTGGGTGCTCGAACAACCTCACTTGGGGCCACTGGTGGTCGTCCAATGCGCGGCATACTCGGGGGTGGGACTACTCAAGAGGCACCTACTGCCAACATTGGATTATCAGGCATGAGAGCGCCAACATCAAGTGCAAAGCCATTGATTCCGACTTCCCCATTAATCAGGCCAGTCAAGTCACCAATCGGTGAAGCTAAACCAGCAACTGCAACGATTTTGCCTAGGCCAATAAAGAAGTTAGGCACGCCAGATGTGACTGTGACTGAAGAGATTGCACCCGAACCAATGACTAATGAAATCACAGAAGTTCTGGAAGAGCAAGCCTTGCATCAAGAAGAACCGAGTGAGGCCGAGATCGTTGAAGAGCAAGAATACAGTACTCTCAGACCAATCACCAAAATCCTAACTCCTCAACAACAACCAAAAACGAATGTAGCAAAACTTACACCGGTAAAGCATATGCTAGAGCCGGTAAAGAAAACCCGAGGTGCTCCGCCATCGAAGGATTTTGGCAAGAAGAAATCCACCAGCGATGAGTGAAAAATGGGCAAACCAACGCGATTTTCATATCCTCAACACGATTGGGAGTAACATGAAGCGAGCGGTTACATTCGCTATTCTTGCGTTCCTTACACTGGTTGTGACATCATTACCTCATACAATAGCGAGCAGTAACCTATTGGAATCTGGAACCACTCACAGCTTTGACTCTTCAATTGTTTATGTTGATGTGCTAGACGACAATACAATTTTGTTTCTTGAAAGCGACGGCACTTTGATTTCCGGTACCAATCAAAATGGAAAAATCACCGAACTTTGGAATCATGAATTAAATGTAAATGCCAGCAACGCACAATTAGATACTGGCGAGAAGATCTTAGCTGTGATACATGAACAGGGTTTTCTAGCGTTCAATGTTGAAACGAAACAACTTCAATATGATACTCAGTTATCATCTATCCCAGATTCTTTGGATTGGGACTCAGATGGAGATCTGTGGATTGCATACCATAGCGAACCGAGAAAGGCCAAGGAATATTCAGATGGGTCTTACAATAATTACCAGACTGCAAAAATAACATCCGGGTTTTTATCTTTCTTGGTCTTATCAAATGATAACTTGGTAGCCGGAGGTTTAGATAGTACATTACATATTTTTGATAACTATGGTAACTTAATTGATCAAGAGAAAGATCCAACAGCATACGTCAGTTCTTTGTTTGAGCCCGAAGAAGGATTGCTTCTTGCTGGTACAGGAAATGGTATGCTATACCGGTATGATTACAATAACTCATGGTCACACTTGTCGATTAACCTTGGTGATGATCCTATTGAGAAAATTCAAGACTTCGACAGTAGTCGATATGCTGCAATCGATAGTGGCAACAAGATCCACTTTATTGACAAATCGACTTTCGTTAAGGTTGGGTCTTTAGATAGTGTTGGAACATCTTTCTATGCTTTACT
>MDTG01414586.1_pt1 | contig 15836 bp, 14 predicted proteins | sample 811421 | NCBI WGS metagenome assembly MDTG01 (sample SAMN05326645, study PRJNA326480) | marine metagenome | isolation source: seawater | place: Pacific Ocean: South East | collected 2011 | reverse complement strand
CATCTGCCAGCGTGTAAGCAAGCTCTTGAACTAAATTGGCTCCTGCCTCTTGCATGTGGTACCCAGATATCGAAATTGAGTTAAATTTAGGCATTTCATCTGAGGTGTACTCAATAATATCTGCAACCAATCTCATGGACGGTTCAGGGGGATAGATATAGGTATTTCTAACCATAAATTCTTTTAAAATATCATTCTGAATTGTTCCGGTTAATTTCTCCAATGTACAACCTTGTTCTAACCCAGACGCTATAAAACAAGCAAGAATCGGTATTACAGCACCATTCATAGTCATCGATACACTCATTTTATCTAATGGGATTCCATCAAAAAGTTTATTCATATCTTCAATTGAATCAATTGCGACGCCAGCATTCCCGACATCTGCAACAACTCTAGGGTGATCGGAGTCGTATCCTCTATGCGTAGCAAGGTCAAAAGCAACGGAAAGTCCCATGACTCCATTTTTAAGTCCCTCTTTATAGAACTTATTTGATTCCTCGGCAGTTGAAAAACCTGCATATTGTCTAATTGTCCAAGGGCGATTAGAATACATAGTTGCTCTAGGCCCCCGGGTGAATGGAGGAAGACCTGGCAATCCTATTTTATGCTTAATTACCTTCAAATCATCTGCGGTGTAAAGAGGTTTCACTTTAATTCCCTCCGGTGTATCCCAAAAATGATTTTCTAGCTTTTTATCTTTAAGTTCCTTTGATGCAAGATCAACCCATTCTTTTTTTTCAAAATCTTTTGACAATTTTTTTCCTCAATTAATATGTTAGCCTTTTCATGTAATAATTTGGAAATGCATTTTTTTTCTTCATTAAACCATCTAATTTTTCTTTATCAACATTGTTGTTATTATTTACTTCTCTATGAATACCATCGGTAATTAGCAGTGAATCTAAGTTTTGTTTGTTTGCACCTTTGATATCATTTTCTAATGAATCGCCAATAACTAAAATATTCGCATTTTTTTTAATTATTTTATAACAAAACTCATAGATTTGATTATGGGGTTTGCCAAAATATTGAACTTTTCCTCCTATATTCTCGTAATATTCCGCAAGTAAACCAGCACAAATCATAAATTTTTCCCCCCTGATAACAGTTTTGTCCGGGTTAGAACAAATCATTTTTGCATTTGATTCATTAAGTTTATTTAAAATGTTTGTATAATTTTCGAGACAATCATCATCACCCCAGGGGCCTGTATTAATAATAATATCTGCAGATGACGGCTCTTTTACCACCTGAACATTAAGTCCTTCAATTAAATGAAAATCTCTTTTTGGGCCAATCTGAAAACACTTTTTATTAGAAAATTCTTTTCCTTTAAGACTTAACCAAGTTAACTCTCCAGAGGAAATAATATGGTCATAAAGGTTTGCACTCAAACCAAACTCTTCAAGTTGATTTGAGATTACAGAGGCTCTCCTAGGAGCATTGGTTAAAAAAAAAATTTTTTTTTTTTCTTGTTTTATTTTTTCTATTACATCAATAGTATTTTTGAACAAGTTAACACCATTGTGAACAACACCCCACAGGTCAATAAAAAATGCATCATACTTATATATTAAATCCCTAAAGTTTTGTATTTGTTTAATTTCTCTCATAAATCTATATTTGCTCCAATGAGTTCCTTAACATTTTTTAATCCCTTTTTTTTAATAAGCTGACTTAATTCAGCCAAAATTTTGGATACAACATTTGGACCTTTATATATTAAAGATGTATATAGTTGAACTAAACTACAACCCAAGGAAATTTTTTCAAAAGCATCCCTCCCTGTTGAGATACCTCCAACACCAATAATAATAATTTTCCCTTTGGTTTGTTTATAAACTTTTTTAATCATTTCATTTGTAATTTTTTTTAAAGGAGGACCTGATAATCCACCATCTTCAAAAATCTTCCATGAATTTTTTATGGGTTTTGAATGAAGAAAATCCCTTGAAATTGTAGTATTTGTTAAAATCAAGCCATCAATAAAATCTTCATTTAATGCTAAATCACATACATTTTCAAGATCACTCGAAGAAATGTCAGGAGAAATCTTTACAAAAGTAGGTTTTTTTTTAAATTTTGAAATTTTTTCAATTAATTTTTTAAAATTATCTTTTTTTTGTAACTCTCTTAGACCCGGTGTATTAGGCGAAGAAACATTAATAGTTATGTAGTCAGCAAATGGTTCAACTTTTTGGTATAAAAAAGTATAATCTGAATATAAATCTGATGAACCCTTATTTTTTCCAATATTTACCCCAACCAATCCTCTGGATTTAAGTCTAAACTGCTTTAAATTACTCAAGAAAATTTCTATTCCATCGTTGTTAAATCCTAACCTCTGAATAACAGCTTCGTATTCTGGTATTTTAAATACCCTTGGCTTAGGGTTGCCTATCTGCGGCATTGGAGTTACTGTGCCAGCCTCTAAATAACCAAATCCCAATGCCAAAGATCCATCCAATACTTCAGCATTCTTATCAAACCCAGCAGCTAGCCCCAATGGATTTTCGAAATCTCTATCCAAAAGTTTAAATCTTAAATTTTCATAAATCTTATTTTTCTTAAACAAACTATATTTGAGTGTTGTAAGGAAAAAAGTGTGCAAAAGTTCAGGTGATATGAAGTTTGTCAGGTTTGAAATAGTTTTGAACATCATACGCTACATCCAGAAAACTCAACATTTTTTATGTGCTTGAAATTTAAAGAATCATATAAGTGTGGAAATAATTCGCTATTTCTCGATAGTTCCCATTTTAGAAAATCTCCTAAATCATTTACATTAAATTCAAGAATTACAATTTTTTTATTATTTTTAAAATGCAAGTTTATTGTTTCTTTTAATTGTTTCTGGGTTGAAAGGTGAATGAAACCAGACTTGTGATCAAAAAGATTTCCCTTAAAAACTTTTTTTTTTTTAAATTCCATCCATTCGTCAGCATTCAAGACTCTAAAGATACTCATATGTGAAATAGACATTCTTAAATTTTACTTTCTAATAGTTCTATTGTTTTTTTTATTCCAAAAAACTTTATAAATGAACCTAACCGAGGCCCTTGTTTTTGTCCTAAGATTACTTCATAAAATGCTGAAAATAATTCTTTAAGGTTCTCAAAATGCATTGACATTCCAATATCATAAATTTTTGTTTGAATATCCTCTGCTGGGATGTCTAACGATGCTTTTTTAAGAACATCAATTATCTTTTTGAATGCATCTTTTTCTTTATCACTAGGTTCCCTATATTTTTTAGAAGGAAAAATAAATTCTTTGTAATATTCCACTCCGTAATCAAGAAGTTTTTCAAGATAAGGGTGTTCTGATCTATCAATGTTTGGATAATAATTATGGATAAACCCCCACAAAATTTCTGTTGATTCAGCATTACATACACTAGCTAAATTTAAAATCATATTAAACGTTAAATTTTCTGGTATTTTCTCATCAATTTTGAAATTAATAAACCACAATGACTCATCAAACTTTTCGTTTTCTGGTAAATTTTCAAACCTATTTTTTAATTTGATAAATTCATCTGTTGTTTTTGGAATCACATCGAAATAAAGGCGTTTTGCTCTTTGGGGATTCTGATACATAAAAAGTTCCAGACTTTCCTTTGGTGAAAATTTTAACCACTCGTCAACTGTTATTCCGTTACCGACAGATTTTGAAATTTTTTCACCTTTTTCATCTAAAAAGAGTTCGTATGTAAAATTTACTGGTGATCTTCCACCAATAATCTTATTAATCTTATTTGAAAGAATGTACGATTCTATTAAATCTTTTCCGTTCATTTCATAATCTACTCCTAGTACAAACCATCGCATTGCCCAATCAACTTTCCATTGAAGTTTGCATTCACCATTAAAAATTGAAGAATCGTCGGTTTTTTTTGTATTTGGGTTTGTATATATTATTTTTTTGTTCTTCTTATCTAATTCTAAAATTTTAACTTGAAGAACTTTTCCTGTTACTTTACATATAGGTAAAAATGGAGAGTATGTTTCCCTTCTTTCTTTACCTAGAGTTGGAAGAATCACATTTAAAACTTTTTCGTAATTTTCAAATATTGCCTGCAAACCATCATTAAAAATCCCTTTTTTATAATGTTCAGTTGCAGATTTGAATTCATATTCAAAATCAAAACTATTAAGAAAACTTATTAGTTTTTGATTATTATATTCTGCAAAACTATGGAATTTCTCAAATGGATCTGGAATAGATGAAAGTGGTTTTTCAATATTTTTTTTTATTAATTCTCTATTTGGAATGTTTTCAGGAACTTTTCTAAGTCCATCCATATCATCAGAAAAAACATATAATTTTGTAGGTATTTTTGAAATCTTTCTAAAAGCCTTAATAACCATAGATGTTCTTAAAACCTCACCAAAAGTTCCAATATGAGGTAGACCTGAGGGGCCATAACCAGTTTGAAAAATACATAGCTCCTTACTAGAATTTTCTAATCTTTTTTGAATCTTCTTGGCTTCTTTGAATGGCCATTGTTTATAAATAATTTCATTCATTTTTACCTTATAAATTATTTAGTTTAATCTGATTAGCAAGTTTAAAAAAAATAAATTATACACAAAGATTTTGTATAATATATTATTATGCATTTTTTTCTTGTATTATTTTAAAAAAACTTTACTTTTAATAAAATGTTTTTAATTTTTAAATATGGCAAAAAAGTTAAGGGGAGAATATTTTTATCTCACTGCAAATGATCTGAAAACTGGATCAGTCGTTTACTATTCTAAGAATAATTGGTCAAGTGATTTGACTAATGCAGTAAAAATATCAAGAGATAATCTTGAAAAATATGAACAAATTGCTCAAAATGATGAAAAAGAATGTTTAATAGTATCTCCTTTTTTTGTAGAACTAGATGAAGTTGGAAAAATAAGAAAAATGAGAGATAAAATTAGAGAAACAGGTATAACTTTTAAATTGAATAATTAATGTATAAATATACTGAACAAGATAAAAAGATTGTCAAAAATCGAACAAAAGAATTTAAATTTCAAGTTGAGCGAAGAATCAGTGGAGATCTAACTGAAGAAGAATTTAAACCTTTGAGATTGATGAATGGCCTTTATTTACAGCTGCACGCATACATGCTCAGAGTTGCAATACCTTACGGAGAGTTATCAGATATTCAATTAAATAAGTTAGCGGAAATCGCTGATAAATATGACAAAGGTTATGGTCATTTCACAACAAGACAAAATATTCAATTTAACTGGCCAAAACTTCTTGATGTACCTGATATTTTGTCTGATCTAGCTGAAGTAGAAATGCATGCTATACAAACTTCAGGAAATTGCATAAGAAATGTTTCATGTGATCACTTAGCTGGAATTAATTCAGAGGAGGTAGAAGATCCCCGTCCGTGGTGTGAAATTATAAGAAAATGGTCTACTTTTCACCCAGAATTTTCATTTCTTCCTAGAAAATTTAAAATAGCAGTCACGGGCTCTGAAAAAGATAGAGCCGCAATAAAAGTCCATGACATTGGTTTAAAAATTGTAAAAAAATCAGGTACCATAGGCTTTGAGGTGTTTGTGGGAGGGGGGCAAGGAAGAAGCCCATTTGTAGCAAAGAAAATAAATGACTTTCTGGAAAAAAAAGATCTTTTGAATTACTTAGAGGCAATTCTATCTGTATATAATGAACTTGGAAGAAGAGACAATATTTATAAGGCAAGAATAAAAATTCTAGTCAATGAGTTAGGTCAGGAGAAAATCAAAGAATTAGTAGATGAAAAATTTGAAAAATTATCAAATAAAAGTCTAGAATTAAATCAAAATGAAATAAATGATATTTTTAACTTTTTCAAATTACCTATTGAAAAAAAAACTAATTCTAAAGTTCCAATAAATAGTGATAAAGAATACAATAATTGGCTTCAACAAAATGTTATAAATCATAAAATTAGTGGTCACTCAATTGTTGTGATATCTCTCAAACCTCCTGGAAAGCCCCCTGGAGATGCAACATCATCGCAAATGAGAGAACTTTCAAAAATCTCGAGAGATTTCTCTTATGGAGAAATAAGAGTTACTCATGAACAAAATTTAATTTTACCACATATTTTAAATTCAAATCTTTATGAATTATGGAGTAGGTTAAAAAAACTTGGGTTGTCAACTCCAAACTTTGGACTCATCACAGACACTATTTGTTGTCCTGGGCTAGACTACTGCGCTCTTGCAACAGCTAGGTCTATTCCGATTTCTCAAAAAATAAGTAATCATTTTAAGGAATATTCTGTTCAAGAAAAGATTGGTGATTTAAAAATTAAGATTTCTGGTTGTATCAATGCCTGTGGTCATCATCATGTTGGAAATATAGGTATACTTGGCCTCGACAAAAATGGGGAGGAATCATATCAAATTACACTTGGAGGATCCGCAACAGAAAAAGCCAGTATAGGCCAAATCGTAGGCCCTTCATTTTCTACTGAAAACCTCATTCCTGCAATTGAAAGAATATTAAAAACTTATGAAGAAAATAAAAAAAAAAATGAGAACTTTCTTTCAGCTTTCAATAGATTGGGCATAGACAAATTCAAAGAGGATCTCTATAAGTGATTTTGCAAAGAGACAAAGTCAAAAAAAATCTATTTCAAATAATACAAAATGTTGAAGAACTTGTTGAAATGAAAAAAAAATCAATTTTGATTACAATTGATTTATGGGAAGCACATAAAAAATTAATTACTAAACACAAATTTAATCTAGGCCTTGAAATAGCATCAGATCAATCATTAGAATCCATAAAAGATGATCTCCCTTATTTCAAATTAATTCAATTTAAATTTATTACTTTTAAAGACGGAAGACCTTTCTCTTTAGCAAAAAAACTAAGAAGATCCTATAATTTTAAAAATGAAATAAGAGGTTCAGGGCATATTCTCCCTGATCAATATGTATTCTTGCTTCGATGTGGCTTTGACAGTGTAGAAATTGAGGAAAAAAATCTCGGAACCTGGCTAAAATTTTTAGAAATGGATAAAGGAATTTATTACCAACCATAAAAAAAACCCAGCAGTTCATACTGGGTTTTTTAGAAAGAAATATTACGCAAATGGTTAATTTAGAAGTCCATGCCTCCCATTCCGCCCATTCCGCCCATTCCACCCATTCCTCCAGGAGGCATCGGTGGCATTGGTTCTTTAGGTTCAGGTAATTCCGCAACCATTGCTTCGGTGGTTAACAACAAACCAGCTATTGAAGATGCGTTTTCGAGCGCAGTTCTTACAACTTTGACTGGATCAATTATTCCTGCTTTCACCAAATCGGTATATGTTTCTGTTTGAGCGTCAAATCCGAAACTGTTATCATTTTGCTCTGATAGTTTGCCAATCACTATTGAACCTTCAACACCAGCATTCTCTGAGATTTGTCTAGCAGGTGCTTCAAGTGCTTTTCTCACAATGTCTATACCTGCGTTTTGATCAGGGTTTTTCCCTTTTAAACCATCAAGAGCTTTTACGGAGTACAATAAAGCAGTTCCACCTCCTGGAACAATTCCTTCTTCGACTGCTGCCCTTGTTGCATTTAAGGCATCATCAACCCTATCTTTACGTTCTTTAACCTCTACTTCGGTTGAACCTCCAACATTTATTACAGCCACCCCCCCAGAAAGTTTAGCTAATCTTTCTTGAAGCTTTTCTTTGTCATAATCGGAGGTTGTAGTTTCAATTTGAGTCTTTATTTGTTCACATCGAGCTTGAACATCAGATGAGCTACCACTTCCTCCAACTATCGTTGTATCTTCTTTATCAATTCTAACTTTCTTAGTAGAACCTAAATCGTTTATGGTAACATTTTCTAATTTAATTCCTAGTTCCTCGCTTATCACTTGCCCCCCAGTGAGAACACCAAGGTCTTCCAGCATAGCTTTTCTTCTATCGCCAAAACCTGGAGCTTTTACAGCTGCCACTTTTAAACCACCTCTTAATTTATTAACAACCAATGTTGCCAATGCTTCTCCCTCAACATCTTCTGCAATAATAAGTAGTGGTTTACCTGATTTTACAACTGACTCCAACAGAGGCAAAAGGTCCTGGAGGTTCGAAAGTTTTCCTTCATTTAATAAAATAAAAGGATCTTCAAACTCACAAATCATTTTTTCAGCATCTGTAATAAAGTAAGGAGATAAATAACCCCTATCAAATTGCATACCTTCAGTTGTTTCTAATGTTGTATCACGAGTTTTTGATTCTTCTACAGTAATCACTCCATCTCTGCCAACTTTATCCATTGCTTCAGATATTTTCTTACCAATTTCTTCCTCACCATTGGCTGAAATTGTTCCAACCTGAGCAATTTCTCCTGCTGATCCAAGTTTTTTTGCTTTTGACTTAAGTTCGTTTAAAACCTTATCAACTGCCAAATCAATACCTCTTTTCAAATCCATTGGATTCATTCCAGAAGTTACAGCTTTAGCACCTTGTTTAACAATTGCTTGTGCAAGAACAGTTGCGGTTGTGGTTCCATCTCCTGCAGCATCTGAGCTTTTACTGGCTACTTCTTTAACCATTTGTGCACCCATATTTTCAAATTTATCTCTAAGTTCAATTTCTTTTGCAACTGACACACCATCTTTTGTTACTCTTGGAGCACCGAATGATTTATCAAGTATTACATTTCTACCTTTAGGACCTAAAGTCACCTTCACTGCATTTGCTAAAGCATCAACACCAGCGATCATTAAGTCTCTGGCATCTGATCCGTATGATATTTTCTTTGCTGACATAATTATTCTCCTTTACTTTAAAATTCCCATAATATCAGATTCCTTCATTATAAGAAGGTCCTGACCATCTAATTTAACCTCGGTTCCAGACCATTTTCCAAACAAAATTTTATCACCTTGTTTAACATTCATGGGCTTAAGTTTGCCATCTTCAGTCATTTCTCCTGGACCAACTGCTAGTACTTCACCTTCACTAGGCTTTTCCTTCGCTGTATCGGGTATTATTATTCCCCCTGAGGATTTTTCATCACTTTCTAAGCGTTTCACTACAACGCGGTCGTGTAAAGGTTTAAATTTCATATAGAATCTCCTTTGTTAGACAATTCAAACTTACAAGCTGCAGAGCCTCTTATTAGCACTCTACACTAACGAGTGCTAAACTAATAAAATATTTAAATTTGTCAACTTTTTTTTAAATTACTAAAATTTTCCACGATGAAATTTTCTAATTTTTTTACGCTCTTCTCTACAGATTCATCTTCTGTATTTAGAATAAGATCAGGATTATCTGGCTCCTCGTATGGAGAAGATATACCTGTAAAATTTTTTATCTCTCCTTTGTTAGCTTTGGCATATAAACCTTTTACATCTCTTTTTGAGCATTCTTCTAAAGATGCAGAGACATATATTTCTCTAAAAATTTCAGGTCTTATATCTCTAGCTTTTTTCCTTTCACTTTTATAAGGTGATATTAATGAAACAATAACAATAAAACCTGCATGACTAAATAATTTGGCTACTTCTGCCGTTCTCCTTATATTCTCAGTGCGGTCATCTGTTGAAAATTTCAAACCTTTATTTAACCCCATTCTCAAATTATCACCATCTAAAACAAAAACATTGAAATCTCTAAGAAATAACTTTCTTTCCACTTCTTTTGCTATTGTACTTTTTCCTGACCCTGAAAGACCAGTCAACCAGATTATTGCAGATCTGTGATTAAATTTGTTTGACCTATCAATTTCTTTAACTGCAAGCTCGATAGGCTTTATATTAGGTTGAACACTTGACTCTCTTTGATCAGGATAATTAGATAAATCGACTATCCCTCCTGCAATAATTTCTTCTTCATCTAACAAACAAAACCTTCCAGTCTTTTTGTTATCTCGAAAATCATCCATTGGTATGAGTTGAGATGAGTGAAGAACAATCTCGGCAACATCATTTTTTCTTATTATTCCAGATGATGATTTTGATTCCAGGTTATCTGTATTTATTATTTTTTTAATATTTTTTATACTGACTGAATACTCACCTGTATTAATTTTTAGTAAATACTTACTTTTTAAATTTAACTTTTTGTGTGTCAGCCAAAAAATATTTGCTTCAAAAGTCTGCATTAATTTTGGCGGAGTTTCAGAATGAGAAACTAAATTTCCTCTATCAACAAAAATTTGTTCTCTCATTGTAAATGCTATGCTTTCTCCAGCAAAATAATCGTTTCTTGGTTCAGGCCATTCCTCAAAACTATCGATTCTTACAGTTTCATTTGATGGTAAAAAAAGAAGTTCATCATCAATTGAAACTTTCCCTGACTCAATCCTACCTACTATGACCCTTTTATCCTTTATCTTATAGATGTCTTGAACTGGTAATCTTAAAGGACCTAAAACATTTTTTGAATCAACATTAAATTCATCAAGAACATCACTCACAACCTTTTCTGCATACCATTTTATATTGGAACTCTTTTCCACAATATTGTCACCACATTTTGCTGAAATTGGAATCTGGTTTGATATTTTAATACCTATATTTCTCATATATTCTTCCATTTCATTTTTTACTGACAAGTATTTTTTTTCATCGTTTTTGATTTTGTCCATCTTGTTGTAAAGAACTATTACATTATCTATTCCCAAAAGTTTTAGGAGGTAAGAATGTTTTTTTGTTTGTTCTTTGACCCCTTCACAAACATCTACAATTAGCATTGCAATATCAGCAGAGGATGCACCTGTTATCATATTTCTCACAAACTCCTTGTGTCCAGGGGCATCAATAAATACATATTTCCTTTTTTTAGTTCTAAAAAAAATTTGCGTCGTATCAATGGTTATTCCCTGATCTCTCTCAGACTGAAGTGCATCCATCAAGAATGCAAATTCAAAATCCATTCCTCTTTTTTTACTTACCTCTTTTAACTCTTCAAATTTACCATCAGGAATCTGATCAAGATCATACATTAAACGGCCAATAAAAGATGACTTACCATGATCGATATGACCGACAACGACAACTTTTGGGATATATTCTTCATCTACCAGAGTCACAGTTACATGTATCCACTAGTTCTGAGTTTTTCAAATACATCTTCCTGCTCATGATCCATCGCTCGACCCGATCTTTCAGAGACTTTAGTATTCTGAAGCTCTCTAATTATTTGATCATGATTTTTAGCACTGCTTACCACTGGGAAAGTAATATCTTTATCTCCAAGTGATCGGTACCTTTTTCCATTTTTTGAAAAATAAAGATCAACAATTGGTATTTTTTGTTCTTTTATATACTTCCAAATATCTATTTCTGTCCAACTCAACAAAGGATGTATTCTCAAATGAACAGAATCGGGGTAGTTAAAATTTGATTGATCCCAAAATTCTGGAGGTTGATTTTTTGGCTCCCATTTTCCAAACTCATCTCTCGGACTAAAAATTCTTTCTTTGGCTCTCGTCCCTTGCTCATCTCTCCTTATCCCTGCTATGACACCTTTAAAATTATTTTCTCTTATTACTGCTTTTAACCCTTCTGTTTTTCTAGCAGCAGATCTAGCCGCAGGTGGGAGAGAGGGATCAATCGAACTTATTGGGGGGCATTTTCTTTTTATAAGATTTACATTCCATTTTTTTTCATATTTTTCTCTAAATTCGTACATTTCTTTAAATTTTTTTCCTGTATCTACATGCACCAGTGGAAATGGAATTTTCCCCAGAAAAGCCTTTAAAGCAATCCAAACCATAACATTCGAATCCTTTCCTAATGACCAAAGCATTGCTACATTTTTAATAGACCTAAAAGCTTGTCTAAAAATATAAATGCTGTCATTTTCTAGTTTTTTTAAATGATCATCCATTATCATTCTCCCAATCTTTAAATCTTTTATGGATTCCGCATTCGGTTTTAGTTTGATTTATCCACCTTCCCGATCTTACATCATTAACATCAGTTGGCTTGGCTGTACAATGAGTGCAGCCAATAGATAAAAAACCTTCGTCATACATCGGGTGTCTAGGTAAGTTGTTTTTTTTAAAATATTGGTCGACATTTTCTTGAGAAAAATTCACCAGAGGATTCACCACTACTTTATTATTAATATATTCGAATGCCTTTAAAGTTTTTCTCTCTGACCCCTGGTAAGACTTTCTGCCTGATATCCATGCATTATAGTTTTTTAATTCTTTATTCAATGGTTGAACTTTTCTTATATCACAGCACTTGTCTGTATTGGTTTTCCATAAATCATTTTGCTTATCATTATTTTTAAGTGTTTCATTGTCAGGGTAAATCTCTTTAAAATTTTCTAAATTCATTTTTTCTAAAAGCATATGCTTATATTCAAGTGTTTTATTAAATAAGAAATATGTATTTATCAAGATAATTGGGAATTTTTTGTTTATTCTCGATATCATATGAAGAATTATAGCTGATTCTGTACCAAAAGAAGAAACATAAGCAATTTTCCCATCGAATTCATCCATTGATAAAGTAATTATCCGCTCAGGTAAATATTTTTCAACCTTCAAATTTAAGTTATATATTTTTTCTGAATCTATCATTATTTTTACTCTATTAATGATAATAATTATAAACTGTCAATATATTATGTAAATAAATATATAATACACAAATAATATGTATTTTATTTTAAAAATTAACAATTATTAATAATATCAAATGATTTTAAGAATTAGACTCATAAAATTGAAATGGCTTGCTGTAAATATTTTTATGGTATTCTCTATGATTGTTATTGGTGGTATCACAAGACTCACAGATTCCGGGCTCTCCATGACTGACTGGAAATTAATAAGTGGAATGATACCCCCATTAAACCATAATGATTGGCAAATAGCTTTTGAAAATTACAAAGGGTTCCCAGAATATCAAATTAAGAATTCAGAAATGTCACTAAATGAGTTTAAAAAAATTTTTTTTTGGGAATATCTCCATAGAATTTGGGGCAGATTAATTGGATTGACTTTCTTTATTCCTCTAATTTTTATATGGATAAAAGAAGGTTTTAGTAAAAAAGAAAAAAAATTTATGATTACTTTATCCTTTCTAGGATTTTTTCAGGCGTTTATGGGCTGGTACATGGTAAAAAGTGGTCTTATAGATAAGCCTGATGTAAGTCATTTTAGGTTATCTGCTCATTTAATTACTGCATTCATTATTTACTCAATGCTTCTTTATTTTTTTTGGAATATATTTTCGGAAAATAGAAAAAACACAAAATACTTTGCAACCTCTCAATTAAAAGTTCACAAAAATAATTTTGAAATATCTGTTATTTTTCTTTTTTTAACAATTTGTGCTGGTGCATTTGTTTCAGGTACAGATGCTGGAATGTCTTATAATAACTTTCCTCTAATGGATGACAATATTTTACCGCCAATATTACTTTACGATCAATTACCTGACATTAAGACGCTTTTTCACGACCAAGGTTTTCTTCAGTTTCTTCATAGATTACTTGCATCACTAACTCTATTATTTATTCTTCATTCAATTTTTAAAGCTTACAGAGACAATTTTTTTTATAATTATAAGATTCTATTCTTTTCCATACTTTTTATAATCATTATTCAGTATACACTTGGAATAATCATTCTTAAACTATATGTCCCAATCTCTCTGGGTCTATTACACCAATTGGGTTCACTACTGATACTTTCCCTGCTAGTAATTACATTGTGTGAAGTAAACAAAAAAAGGGCGATAAATCGCCCTTTAATTTGACAAAAATTAGGATTTAAGATTAGAAACTTGCGGACACATAACCTACTATATGGTCTCCACCAGCAGTAGTATCTTCATCTTCACCACTCGCAGCATAGTCACTTGTACCGGTGTATTCTAAGCCCCAGTCTAAACCAAAAGCTGATGTTGATACGCCAACTTTATAATCAGTAAAACCAGCCCCGGTTACATTGTCGTCCGTATCAGAGTCAGTAAAACCTACTCCACCATATAATGTAAATGGTGTTGTGGGAACAGGAACTTCTGCGCTTACATTATGGTAGGTATAATCGTAATTTCCATTAAAACCTGTTGGTGAATAACCAAAGTAATATGAAACTCCTATGTCAGCTGGAAGACCAGAAATACCTACAGAACCATAATACTCTAAAAATTCCATACTTCTGGTTCCTGATCCACCAGTACCGTCATCCCCATCAGGTGATTGTGAAGAAGCGCCTGGATAGTCATAATAAAGCAGACCAGCGTCATAGGATAGATAATCTTCAATACCTGGAACAGCACCTGTAAATCCACCGTAGTAATCTAGTTCCATTCCGAAACCATTTGTATTTAAATTTGCAGCCCAAGTTCCAACATAGAAATCAATATAGTTCTCAACTAAATTAACTGAATAATCGAAACCACCCTGAATTGCCATACCCCCAGTTTGTTCTTCACCTCTCCAAATGTAGTTAGTATAGTAACTAACATTTGCAGATAACTCTCCGAAAGGGGGTTCTTCAGGGAACTCAAAACTTTTAGCATTGACCGCAAGAGTCAATGGAAGTGCTAGCGCACTAGAAATTATAATTTTTTTTAGCATTTTCAAGTCCTTTCCTTATTATTTTGCCTAATTTTTGATCAATATATTTTTTGTTTAATAATTAATCACTATATATTAATTTATACTTTAGAACACTGTATTTCAAGAGAAAATTTTTTTTTTTAAAGTTTTTTAAAAAATTGTTGTATTTATGCAATTTTGTTAGGATTCTTTCATGGACTTTATTCTTTCTTCACTTTCTTTAACTATTTGGGTCTATTTAATATTTCTTTATTCAAGACAGGACTTTGGAATCAATAGCCTTTTCTGGACTAACAAAATTATTTTTGAAAATTTTTTTTTTGGAAAAAAAGAAGGAAATAAATTAGACAAAGCTAATTTGTGTATAGTAATTCCCGCAAGGAACGAATCTAAAAATATCATCAAAACTCTAGATTCAATATTAAGGCAAAGCTTCAAACAAAAATATATTTTAATTGTTGATGACAATAGCACTGACAAAACCTCAGAAAAGTCTGAGATTTTTCTAAAAAAAAGAGGGATTAAAAATTATAAAATTTTAAAAGGGAAAAAATTACCTGTTGGTTGGAGTGGCAAGGTTTGGGCTCTTTATCAAGCAGTTGATTTTTTAAAAAATAAAAAATTTTCTCATTTCCTTTTTTTAGACTCCGATATAAAAATGAAAGAAAATACGATTGCTAATACCTTAGAATTTTTAGGTGATAAAAAACTTATAATGGTGTCGCTCATGGCAAAATTAAAATGTGATGCTTTCTGGGAAAAACTTTTAATCCCGTCTTTTATATACTTTTTTCAAAAAATTTATCCATTCAGTAAAGTAAATAATAAAAAAAACAATCTAGCTGCGGCAGCTGGAGGTTTTATTTTATGTAAATCCTCAGCTTTTAAAGAAGAAAATCTTTATGCCAAGATTAAAGATAGAGTTATTGATGATTGTAATATTGCAAAACTTTTAAAAGAAAAAGGTAATATTTGGTTGGGATTAACTGATAAAATTTCTAGTCAGAGAAATTATAAACAACTCTCGGAAATTTGGAAGATGGTGACTAGAACAGCATTTGAACAATTAAATCATTCGTTATTTTTAGTTATATTTTCAATTATTGGAATGTTAATAATTTACATATTTCCGTATTTCAATTTATTTAATCAATTTTCAAGCTTTAAAAAAAATGAATTTTTAATAAATCTCATTACAATTTTTTTGATGACATTTTCATTGATACCTACAATAAGATTTTACAAATTGAGATTTTATTATTCATTTTCACTTCCAATTTCAGCGTTTTTTTATATTTTTATG
>MDTG01339093.1_pt1 | contig 15838 bp, 13 predicted proteins | sample 811421 | NCBI WGS metagenome assembly MDTG01 (sample SAMN05326645, study PRJNA326480) | marine metagenome | isolation source: seawater | place: Pacific Ocean: South East | collected 2011 | reverse complement strand
GAAGAGCACAACGAAATCATAAAAAAGGCTACAGCTCTGTTGATGTCGGACTCACTGAAAAATTCTCGATAATCGAAAGACTCAAACAGAGCTACAGCATTCTCAAGCTGTGTAGCATATTCGGTGTCCATCGCAGTAGTTACAAATACTGGAAAACGCGACCAAAAGCTATTCCTGCTCATGAAGCTCGAATTAGAGCCCTTGTTCAAGAGGCTCACAACGCGAGCAATGGTTCAGCAGGCGCTCGAACTATTGCAGGCATCGTTACGAATTCTGGCATGAACCTGAGTCGATATCGTGCTAGTAAAATAATGAAAATGCTTGGTTTGGTGAGCAGGCAACTACCAAAGCATAAGTATAGAAAGCAGCCCTTAGAACATGTAGAGATCCCTAATCACTTGGAGAGGCAGTTCGCTGTTACTGCTCCAAATCAAGTATGGGTTGGAGACGTCACTTATGTTTGGTCAGGGAGTCGTTGGGCCTATTTAGCTGTTGTTATCGACTTATTTGCGCGAAAACCTATTGGCTGGGCGATGTCCTTTTCGCCCGATAGCCAATTGACTGTCAAAGCGTTAAAGATGGCGTATGAGTCGCGAGGAATGCCTACAGGAGTGATGTTCCATAGCGATCAAGGCACGCATTACACGAGTCGAAAATACCGCCAGGCCCTATGGCGATATCAAATTAAACAGAGTTTATCTCGGAGAGGTAACTGTTGGGATAATAGTCCAATGGAGCGCTTCTTTAGAAGCTTGAAAACAGAATGGGTGCCAGCCAGTGGTTATCGCAGTTTAGATGAAGCTTGGCAGAGCATTGTTGGCTATATCATTAGATACTACAGTCAAATCAGGCCACACCAGTATAACGGTGGCCTGACTCCGAATGAGTCGGAAAGACTTTACTGGGAAACTTACAAAACTGTGGCCAATTTTAGTCGACCACTACAGACCGCCGCGGTCGCGAAATATGGCCAAAGTCATGTGGTCAACGCTGCGCTACAATTAAAGCTGTAACTATTTATATTCATGGAAAACGAACCGACCTTATTCAAACTGGCTCTGAAACCATTTACGCCAACCCACCACTTGCCGCTGAATCAATTCGAGCTGCTCAGTAAGCAAAACGAGCGCGCCGTGAGACAAAAATTTCAACTCCCACGCCAACATTAACAAACTTTGCACTACGTCCAAATTCGCATTAAGCTCGAACAACCATTCAAAAGCCTTCCGTTTTCCTGTTTTTAATTTTCCATATAAATTAGCTTGAACCGAGCAACGAATGCTTTGGGTAAGCTCATTTAAAATTTGCTCTCCTGTTGTAAATCGAAAAGCCCTTGGTAAATGCTGATGTTGCCCCCAATATAATTTGTATAATTTTTGCAAATCATAGTAGATACGATGATGACGAAACATCTTATTCAAAATCCTAACCTCAAATATCACCATCAGCTTTCTGCTGAACTATTGCATTGTGTGACACTGTCAGGAAGCAGCCAACAAAAGTCCGCAAACGCCCTGAATTTCCCAACGATTTGTTGTGATTTAGCCACTCAAATATTAACCAACACCTATCACCCTAGGCCTTACCATCACTTCGCGATAACAGAGCCTAAACTCAGAGAAGTCTACGCGCCTGATTTTAGAGATCGCATTGTTCAAATGTGGGTAGTATTGCAATTCACACCTATGATGGAAAGGCGACTAATTAACGACACCTACGCCAATAGAAAAAGCAAAGGAACGTTATCGGCAATATGTAAAGCGCAAAAATGCATGCGTCAGCCTCATCATTCTTGGGGGCTTCAGCTAGACATATACAGTTATTTTAATTGCATTAATAAAGCCACACTCATCAATCAACTGCGCTCGCTCATTGAACGTTCAACGTTAAGTCCTCTTCGCAAATGGTGCTTAACAACGCTCACCGAGCTTATCGTGCAACATGATGCAACCGCGCAACCAAACCAAAAAACAGGCAAACTACATCTACTAAACAAAATCCCACACCATAAAAGACTTCAATTTCAGAACACTGTTCACACCGGCTTGCCTATTGGTAGTGTGACCAGTCAGTTATTTGGCAATTTTTATCTCAACGATCTAGATCACTACATCAAACATAACCTTAGTGTTAAAGGATACATTCGATATATGGACGATTTACTTCTTCTGGCCGACTCACCAGAAAAACTGCAACACTGGAAAATTCAAATTGAACGCTACCTTCACTCAAACCTGCACTTAAAATTGCATCCTTACAAAACACAAATATCTTCAGTCGACAATGGATTTGATTACCTTGGCTTTCGTGTTTACCCACACCATAAGCATATTCGAAAAAGCACCATTGATTCATTAAAGAACCGTTTGCGCTATTTCAATACCCTTTTAACATCGAAGGATTCAGCGCCTAAAACAAAGCCCTCCCGAGGCCTTTGGAGTAAAAAAGACATTCATCAAGCTCCGTTTTACACTCAACTCAAGGCGATGCAATCCACGGTAAACAGCTACTATGGACTACTAAACCAAGCCAATCATTGCAAGTTGCGGCAAAGCCTTTACCATTGCCATTTTGGCGAACTCAAGCGTTATCTACGACCAAACAACGCGTACTATGAACATTTCACGATTAAAAAAGGACTTCATTTTAATAAGACGACTCCAGAAAATTTATGTTGGCCTGAGACGCAGGACGCGTAGTTCTCGTTGCTCGGGTTGTTGCTGTTGACGTTGCCATTGTTGAGGTTCACATTGTTGTAGTTCGAACCATTGACCGTCGCCGACCAGTAATTGTTGTTGGTCGGCCAACCACGCGCGTTTGCATTTATTGTTTACCCGAAGTGTCGCCTTTCGACTTGCTTCCCTTGATAACCCAAAGGGTCATAAATGCCGATAACATACTAGGGCCCGCTCGTTAATGCCGTAACGTTAACGTTCTCTGAGCGCGGCTATTGCCGCTATGCACCCTGTTCTTTCTAAAGTCGTCTTATTAAAATGATGCCGCGTGCTTCACTGCACTCAACAACCAAGCTAGTGAAGAGTCGGAGTCTTTGGTTTCAAGAGCTCTTTTTACTAAATGTTCGGGTAAAAATAATCGAATGTATCGTGTACAATTCGAGATTCCATCGTTCAAAACATCAACGCTATCACCCAGAGGTGACACGGTATCCATATTTGCCACCTTATTTGTTTGTTCCGCTCTCCATTTATCCCAGCCCGATAAATCAATTTCATCTTTTAGTAAAATCGTATTCTCATTGCCAACATCAATACCATGCCGAGTTAATGATTCAATAGGCAGTCCACCATACACGATTTCTTGATCATCCAGCTTCTTCACTTTCTTTACTAACACCTTCAATGTTGGTAATTGCGGCTGTGTTGAAACCCACTGCTGCCATCCAAAGAGCGATTGTTCGTAAAAGCGCACAAACATCCCCTCTTTAATACCGACAATGACTTGGCTGTTTTTTACTAATTCCAACTTATCTTCAATATTCACAAAATAAACTCCGAGAATAAGGCGCCAACCACAAGGATGGCACCAAAAATATTAAAATTTAAACGTTAAACGCTGAACGTAAAACGCTAAGGATTTGAGACGCAGGACGCGTAGTTCTCGAGGCCCGGGTAGTAGCTGCCGACGCTGCCATGGGTGAGGGTCACATTGTTGTAGTCTGAACCATCGACCGTCGCCGACCAGTAATTGCTGGAGGTCGGCCAACCACGCGCGTCCCACAATGAACCTCCCACGGAACTATAAAGACCCACCAACTCATCCTTCGTTGGACGGTGCCAGTCATTTTTACCCGCAAAATTCAATGAGGCCAGCTTTTGACACCAACGGTCAAACTGCCCATCAACACCAGCATGCGCATCGTCCCCCTCACCGGGATCGATAACCCCATTACCATCCTGGCGAAATTTAGCAAACACACCGTCGATAGGGCCATATGAGCCATCTTCAGGGTAGGTACTCGCATAAGTATCCCCACTGTTTGTTTCGCTATCTGCTGTTAGGTCACCATCTGGCTCAGGCCCTGGCCCTTTGTAACCAAGCGCATCCATCACTGCGACACTCGGCGAACTAGTAAACCAATTTCCATCGTCGTCAGCTGCCACTTTTAAGCAGACGCCTTTTGCATTAGCCTTATCTGCATCATTAACACCACTTCCACACATACGTAACTCAAACCTAACCGTCACAACACTAGAATTACTATTCCCTGCGCCATCCGTTGCCGTCACCTTAACAACACCGCCCTGAGTTGAACTGGTCACCATAGCTACACCAGACCCCACCTCAACCGTCACACCATAAGTGTCGCTTTCACCCTCAGCAGGCTCAACCAACCACGTCACCGACTCCGTTACATCCAATGGCTCTTTGCCATAAGAGTAGTAGGCATAAGCTTTCAGCTCCGTGCTTTCTTCCGTGCCGATGGTCTTTTCTGGTGGCGTCACAATAATCCCTTGAACTTCAGGTTTTAACACCGTCACCGTCGATGTCGCTGGCGTAGCATACTCACCAAAGCTGTCATCATTTGGCGTCGCGGTGAGCGTGACACTGTCATTACCACCTTCTGAGAACGTCACTGTCTTGTCAATCTCATTAATGTCGACTGTCGTGTCATCTGACGTCCACATCACTTTGTCGGTCGCATCAAACAACTCACCGTTGGCTTGCACCGCTTCCGCTCTCAGACGGTAAGGCACACCAACCACAACCGTACTGGCATCTAGCGGCTCTACCACCAAGTTTGTGATGTCCGCTGGCACCGTGGTAAAGGTTTCTTCTTTGCTTAGGTCATTACCGCCCACATCTGGGAACGCGCCTGCCTTTAGGCTAGCCGTGACGGTTACATCAACACCAGTGCCCTTGCTTTCGACCGTGTACGTGCCATCGCCATTATCGGTACCTGATACACCAACATCTGATGTCACAGTCCATGACACTTGGTCTTCATTCAGTTTTGCGGCTCCAGTATCTGCAACCGCAAACGCCTCAAACGTCTGGCTAAATCCAACCGGTAACTCCTTAATATCTGGACTGATAGCCATGGCCGTAATAGTCGCATTATCAACCGTGATAAGCCCTGATGTACCGCTAATGCCTGAGGAGATGGCTTTCACACTGCCTGAGCCCGCTTTAACGGCCTTTAAAGTATCAACATGACCATCACGGTCATTGTCAACTAACTCAAAGGCATCCGTCGTAGCGGGGTCTTTTCTCCACTCCACCGTGTCGTTACTCAACGGCGCAGAGCTATCGTCGTTATAGCTACCAAGCGCACTCAACGCCACTTCCTGACCCGGTATCAGCGTTAAATTCTCCGGCAGTTGAACCTCAATGGATTCCAGCGTTTTCGCCACCACCGCAATATTGGCACTTTGGGTCGGAATTTGACCATCCACAGTGTCTTCTGCTGTCACGTTGTTCATCGTCGCCGTTAGGGTTGCGTTCCCTGCACTCGGACCTGCCGTTACCGTTCCCGTATAAGGGTCAAGCGTTGAAGCCGTGCCATTGTCGTCCAATGTAAATGTCACCTGGCCAGAACGCAGCAGCGTCGCGTTGCCCTCAACATCAATGCTGTACGCCTCAAACGTTTGACTCTGCCCCAACGCAAGCTCTTTCTCTTTCGGAGAAAGCGCCAGCAAGGAAATCAACTTAGCTGGCGTCACGGCAAAGGCCTCACTCGTGGTAATATCATCCCCAACACCCAATGACTTGGTGGCGGTTAGCGTCACATTACCTGGCTCTGGCGCATAAAAAACACCGTCAGGAGTGATAACTGGGATATCGGCGGCGGCGCCATCCCACTCTGTCACCACCACCGATAAGTCCGCATCATCAAACGCCAACTTCTCCGGGGTGCCATCGTCATACACCATGGTCACCGTCAACTGCTGTGGCAGTCCAGCGCTGTAACCTGATGTTGGAGACAGCGAAAGTGACGTCGGTATTTTATTGTTCACCGTCACTTCTGTGGGGAGCGTCGAGTCCATCTCTTCAAATGTCCCGCTCACGGTCAGCGTTTCTGGCTCTCCCGTCACTAATAGCCCCGGAGTCGTATTAGAGAAAGACGCCAAAGCCCCATCATTGGTATTCCAGTGCATGCTCGGGTTATCAGTTACATTTTCTTGAAAACCGTCCGAGTACGTCAAACGGGCTTCCATCTGCAGGTTGTTACCATAAGCCACTGTAGTGGCAGTTGATGGTGAAATCGATAGCATGGTTGCTGTCGCATCTAGGAGTGTGACATCGTACGTTTCTTCCCATGCCCCGTTTGTCGCCGTAACGGTCACCGTTCCCGCTGTTGAATAATCAAGCGAAGGGTCATATCCACCCGGCGGGGTTGCAATCAGAGCGTTGCCTTCCATGTGGGCATAAGTGTAATCATTTAGTGTCCATTCTGTGTCACCCGTTAGGTCCGCAATGCTGCCATCGCTGCCTTCTGATACAAACTTAAGGCGCATAGATGCCCCTCTTCGTAAGCTGTCTTGCGTGCCAACAATCCCCGCCTTAGGATCAACCTGTTCAAAAACGTTAAACGAAAATGAGCCAGCCTCAGCGGCGTTCTTTAAGGTTGCCGTGACCTCACCAACGCCAGCCTTCAGTCCTTTTGTATAAGCACTGTCGCCTTTTTCCTCTACCATTACGACGCCTGAATCCGCCACCGGAGACCAAATTACATCTTGATTATTGAGGGGCTGTGTTGTGTTGTTCGACATCGTAGCAATGGCCACCACTTCACGACTCGCGCCTACCGCAAGGTCAGTGTTCCATACCTCCCCGTCCACCGGTTGAACCTCCACGCGGCTCACCGTTAAATCTGAGACGTTTAATGTCGCTTCGTCACTAAACGGTTGTCCTCCCGCACTGACTGATACCGAAATTGGCAGCGACTGACCCACCGATTCTGCGCTCGGCGTGGCTAACCCCTGCTCAATACTTTGGTCACCCATCGTCCATGACACTACGTCGTCTGACGTGACGTCCAGCACTCGGTTATCCGACAGCACTGCGCTTGCATAAAACTGCACACTTAACCCTGCAGGTATCGTCGCCTGCGTCGGCGTAACCTTGAGGGCCACAACGGTCGTTTCAGAGACGGTTAAGGTGACCGCGGCACTCTCAACATCCCCCATCACGGCCTTGATTGTCGTGCTGGCACCCGGGCTTACCGAGCTGGCTTTAAAACGCTGCTCGTTGTCGTTCGTCAAGCCATTTTCTGTAAAGTTCGTATTGTCTAACACCCAGCTGACGTCTGAAGAGATATTCTTCTTAGAGTCATCGTCATACGTTGCCGTTGCAATCACCCCTCCATTCAAACCCGCAGGCACCGACGCTTTACCGGTCACCTCTAGGGCAATGGAGACCACTTCAGGCACATCCCCGTCTCCTGAATCAGGAAACGATTCACTTTCGTTACACCCACTGAGCGCAAGCAAAGTTAATACACACAACATGGCAGAGCGCCATGTCGACATCATTCTGTTCATAACTGCCCCTTAATGGATAACCAAAAATATGTAAGCGGTCGTTGTTGGTAAGCGCTTTTTTTCATTGAATTTCTCGTATTAATTATAGCCAAAAGACTGAAATAAAACGCCTTGGTGTTAATTAACAACCAAAGCATGACTCTTTATACCTGTATACGGCATCGAAATACGCTGCCCTAACAACAGCGATTGAAGCTCGCGAACAAACGCATCAGGCGCATCCTTTACCGTTACCTTATCGATTGAGCCTTGCGTAAAATGCAAGGTCACACGAAGGGTTTGTTTGCGTAATTGATAAGCCATAACAAGCTGACGTAAATCTTTATTGAAGTCATTAAACAAGCCCGCTACGGCTTGATCGACTTGCCCGGATTCACTAGCTCTCTCACGATTTAGTAAACTACTTGAACTACGCTCTTGCCGAGCAGAAGAAGCCTCTGCAAGTTTACGCTGCGATTTCACCATAGCCTCTTCCACTACCTGTTGGCTTTTAACTTCATAAGCCGGCAGGCTACGAGCCGATACTGATGCCTTCTGCTGCTCTGAGGTAAGGTCCAAATTAGATGAGGGGTTAACTGCCACTTCTACGTTTTTACTCAAAGCAGAACCAAACATCGCATTCAGTGCTTGAGCATCACTATTATTGGTTTGACTGCCCGCCGGTTGTGCAGGCTCTGGTGTCACCTCTGGCTCTGGTGTTACCTCTAGCTCTGGTGTTACCTCTGGCTCTGGTGCCACCTCTGGCTCTGGTGCCACCTCTGGCTCTGGTGCCACCTCTGGCTCTGGTGCTAACACAAACGTCACAGCCTTCTTATCTGTGTCAACATGTTGAGTGTCTGGCACCACAAATTCAGCCAAACGCCCGCCAAACAGCGCTAAACCAATAGAAAACAACCCCATAAGGAGCAGTAAAAAAGCGTTCTCACGCTGCTCACTATAAAGTAGTGACATTTTTATTCCTTACTTTTGAGTGACCACAAGGTAGACGTTTTCAAACCCCAAGCTTCTGCCTAACTCTACAAATTGATTAACAAAAGGATAAGGCATCTCAGGGGGAGCTTCGATTGCCAACAGGCGACAATGCCCCTCCGTTACCTGACAATACTTGCGTATCACAGTTGATAGCCCATCGACGCCGTCAGAGACTGAAATTTCTTGCCCAGCAAAGTAAGCTCGCGATTGTGAAGGTAACTCCAACACTTGAACGTTGAGTGCTTCTTTTAATTCATCAGCCGCCTGTGCCGATAGGGGCAAGTTGTCAATATGAGGGCCAACATTAACCGTCTGCTCTTCATGTACGTTGAACAGTAAAAAAAACACCAATACCGTAAAAATGTCCATCAGAGCCACCAAATTTAAAGCGGAGCCCCTTTTCTCTTGTCGACTGGCCGTCAACGTTTGAAACGAAATATTCATGGTTGTTGCATCTCCTTTACGTCCATCGATATCGATGAAAACACCTCATCATAAGGCGCAAGAAGGTCAAATAACCCAACTACATCTTGATACGAGTATGATGCCTCTAGCGAAATGGACAATGGTGCTGATTCACTCAGGCCATGCAGGTGCGCTGTAAGAGCCGAAATTAGTGATGCTCTGTCTGCGACCTCATGACGAAACAAAGTCTTATCGGCTTGCAATAAAATAAGCTCCTGACTCGTCACTCGCAAAAGATAGGGTGTAACCGTCCTTGGCTCCGCAGAAGAGGAAACTACAGGATCTGGTTGTGCGTATACATCGTAATGCGCCAATAGGGAAAACTTCGCACTGACCAAAAGAACCGGTATCAACACCACCATCAAACTTAAAAAGGGCGTGATGTTTAAATCCGTTTCATTCCCTGACGCCTTTTTGTGAAAAGGATTATTTTTCATATCAAGCTCGCTTTTGGTACAACTTATTCAGCACTGTTGCACACCCCGTTTGAAGGCTCTCAATCGCTTTGTTGGAAGCATTATCGATAAACACGTACACCAACAACAAAGGAATAGCGACCATCAAGCCAAACGCGGTCGTGTTCATCGCTACTGAGACAGATTCAGACAGCAGCGTCGACTTATCCGCTCCGGAGGCCTGAGCGACAGAAGCAAAACTTTGAATAAGCCCCATAATGGTACCCAGCAACCCCAATAACGTAACCACATTCGCTAGCGTTGATATCACCGTAGTACGACGACTTAAACGGCGCACTGAATGAATAGCACTGATGCCTACAAGCTCTTCAAACTCTTCTTTAGAGATGGCATGCTCTTGATACTCTGTTGACGCCTCTCTTACCGTGTCTGCCAATACCGAGCGCCCTTGCAATAAGGCCGTCAATGCTTGATGCTCATCACCTTCCACTGCTTGTGAAAACTGACGCGTTTCTTTGACGATTTGACGACGGTAAGTCATCATCACAATAAATCGCTCAATGACAATAGCCAATGCAATTAGGCCGATAGCCGCGATAGGGAACATGAATACGCCCCCGTTTTTAAAAAATGTCATAATAGTATCAGTCATCTTTTTCCCACTTTACTTTCTGGTTGATAAATTCTAATAAGGCCGCGTCCGCTTGGTTTTCTTTTTCCATGTCAGGTAACGGCAGAAGATAGGGGCGAAATGCCTCTCCCATCGTCTGAGCATCGATGAAGGTGATCCCGCTATTTTCAGAAGGCGTCGCGACATCTTCTGCCCACACACTGGCCGCTCCCATCAGCAACACACTGCTCAATAAAAAAACGCGCATCATAAGTTCTCCTTGGCCCAACGGCGCCATTGCTCTACCAGTTCGGGCGCCACGTTTTCAGGAAAGGCTGCCCCGCTTTTGATGCCTTGGTACTGCCCAGTTAATATCAACGAATCCACGTACCGACGAACCAAGGCCTCATCACGAATAGGCGCCTGACACGCCAGAAAAGCCTGCTGATAAGCATAAGGTGCCTGACGCTCATCTTTTTGCGTCAACGTTTCAGCGCACGCGGTTACGACAGCTGATTGAGCGGGAGGCGGTGCTGGATTTTCTGGCGTTTGAGCGCACCCAACCAAGCCCAGAGATAACAGACCAATTTGCCAAAATTTCATCACCACCCCCCCATCAATAACACGGCATCAAGCACTCGTACGTCCATCACGCCCTCCACTTTCTGGGCCACCACCTGACGCACATAACGCTGAGCTTGCGCCTCTCGCTGCGACGCTTGTTCACGCAGGACTGGCTTCAAGGCATCCGGCGCTTGCGCCGCTTGAAGGGTTAAGAACTGACCAAACCGCCCTTCGAGTTGCCCTAGGAGCCACAACTGCGCACTGGCATTTGCAACCGGCGCACTCGACAACTTCGCCTTTAACTGATTGTACGTTGCCAAGGCTTGTTGAACCGCAACCATCGTATCTGAGGCTTCCACATCAAAAGCACGGTCTAACGTCGCCTCGTCAGTTCGCAACTGCACCATTGTCTGAACCCCTTCATTCGATACTTGACGAACTTGTTGCTGCACCTCTTGAGATAACGAGGGGTACACACTATCTAAATAGCGCACAACACGAATGTCATCCGCCTGTGTCAGCGGGGTTGGCTGCGCCAAGCGCATTAGGAGGTAATCCACCGCCGCTTCTGTCTCATCTTGAGAGATGGACCAGTATGCCAACTCCAAAGCATGACGCTCCGGCGTTTGTTTTAAGCGGGGGACCAGCAATGCCATCTGGCCAGATTGACGTAAGCGTTCATCAATTTGCGCATCGACCACGCCTTGCTGCTCTGGCGTTAGAGCCAAGGAGGCCTCCAGACCGGCAAGGTAACTCAGTCGTGCAGAAGACATCGGCTGGGCATTAACCGCAAACATGGCCGTATCAAGACGCATGTCCGCACTGCCGCTCTCCGCTATCGCCACCATGGCGGCCTCGTCTCCTTTCTCTCTCATCGTCACATACTCAACCTGACGCTGCTCTTGTTGCAGTGGCGAAATCATGCGCTCTGGTAACTCGGTTTGCGCCCAAACGACAGAGGAGAAACACTTCTGCGCCTGAGCGTATTGTTTATCCTGAGTAAGTTGATGTCCTTTTAAAGCCCGAACGGTCATCGGCAGCGTAGTGTCACACTCCTCAACCAATGCTGCATAATCGCCCGCCAAAGCGAATGAGGTTTCATCCGGCTCGGCTGGAATAGAAAAATACCCCGCCAGCAATTTCTGCTGCGTCGCGTTAGGTAAGGAGGGGGTAAAAACAGAAGTGATAGCCGAACGCTGCTGGGTTAATGTCGCCAATGACACCACGTCCGAATAGAAAAACGTTGGACGCCCTTCGTCGTATCGGTAAAGGCGATTTTCTAAGTATGCTTGCTGCGTTTTAGGGTTGGCTTTACCAAAGCGGCGCTGCGCCTCCAACAACCCATCAGACCACTGTGACCGCTCACTGTGATTACGGGTATCAAAGTAGTAATGCACCAACAAGTGGCTGTACTCATTCACCGCCCCTTCATCAGCAATCACACGACCAGGCTCTGTGACTGCCACCTTTAGGTATGCCTCCATCAACGCTCGCTCGTCTTTTACCAAGTCATGCTCTCTCGCGAACCCCACTAGACTCCGACGATAGGCCTGCTGCTCTGGCAATGTTGGCAACATAGACAATCGACGAGTTTGCTCAGAAAGCGATTTTGCATACAGGCCATTGCGCTCATAAAAGTCCGCCAGCTGCTGCGCCAACGCTTCATCCCCATCCCCCGGAAGATGCAACGCCTGGCTAGAAACGCCATAGTTAACCACCATATCTTGGGCAACGTTCAATGCCGATGTCGGATTTTCCTGATAAGCCTCAGGGGGCATCTGATTAAATGTCGTTATCGCTTGCGAGGTTTGATTGAGCTGCATTAACCCCACCACCCACAGCAAACGATAGGCTTCCTGCTCCTGAGGTGGAAGCGCCGCAATTTCCGCAACGCCCTTCGCTGCCTCCCCATTAAGTAATAACGTTTGAATATTCAGTTGGCGCAAGGTTGGCTGATAAGAAGAGTAACTCGCTTGGGAGAGCAAAAAGTTCACGTTATCAAGAAACACATCGCTTGTTTCCGGCGTCACTCGCTCACTCTGCTTTAATAAAATGTTCATCACGCGCTCTGTGTCCGCCCCATCAAGAGCGTACTGTTGAAGAGCGTCAGAGACGGGCGCTTCTAACGCCGTAAGGTAATCGGTATAGAGTAACGGCGAACCTTGGGCGCCATAACTGAGTAATCCCCCTAACACCATCGAGGATAATACGGTTTTATTCACGGGCTTGTTCTCTTTTGTAAATAAAGTAACGAAGGATTTGCTCTTCTGCGTTTACGTCTTTTTTAAGTTGCGAAGCAATGGCCATCACCGCCTCATCTAAACGCTCCGCCTGTAATTGCATTTGCACTTTGAGCTCACTGACATCTTTCGCGGGGAAATCCTCTGTCATGCGTATTTGCTTTTGATTTATCGCCTGCAACGACTTGAGGTATTTCAACTCTTTATAATAGTGACGCAATTCAGCACGCGTTGGCTCTGCACTTAGCGCTCCTTCCCCCAGTGCGTAGCGATAAAGTTGCGTTCTTTGCGCCATATCAGCATCAAGCAACTGGATATAACGCGGCAAATCGGGCACCGTTTTTCCTTCCACCAAAGACTGGTAAACCGACAGTAACGCTGTAAATGACAACGCCCCCTCTTGCGACGCCGGCGCCAAAGCCCGATAATCCGCATCCACTAACGATGCCACCAACACCTCATGATGCATAGGTAAAAGCTGGCAATCCATTACCGACTCAGGACACCAAGCTGACAATACCGACCAATCCGTCTCTTTACCATGAGCCGCTATCGGCCCACCCAACAACAGCGCCAACACCACGCCAAAAACATTAAAACGCTTGGACATGCAACGCCTCTCCTAATAAGTGGGGCTTTATTGACAGCAAGAAGTTTAGTCCCTGACTGTGATAAAGCACGACCGAATGCGTACCTTCCACCTGATGACGTTCGCCCGTTTTACGGCTCGTCCCAACCAAAGTAAAGCGCAACGTATGCTCACCTTTTGGCAGCCTCGCCTCTAAGCGGCCCACCTGCGCACTCAGTGGTACTTCATACGTCGTGTCACCTTCATCCAACATCAGTGTCAAACTCTGCCAATCAACCTCTGATGCCACGTCACTTTGAATCACAAACTGGCTAGCATCTTGACTTAATCCGTACCCATCTAGTGCCTGCTCTAACTGCGCCGATTGCGCAAACGTGTCGGCCCTCAAGTCGGCCAACGCAGGTGTGACATCCTCATCATTCAACAAGGTGACTGCTGGTGCCGGACGAGACCAGTGCAAGCGTGCTCCAAGCACCCAAGCGTTCGGTGAAAACGAGTCAAACGAATCGCCTACAAAAAAACGATATCCACCAAATACGTCCCAGTAACGATTCACTTGGTAACTCAGTTCAACATTTGAGGTGACATCCCAAACAAAGTCATTGTTGCGATAGTTAGCTTCTTTAACGGTCTGGTAAACAGAAGCTACCCCCACCCCACCTTTTAATGTCATTTTATCGAGCAAAAAGTGAGGCACACGGTACGTCGCTGAGAGCGCAACCCAAGACTGCTCTACGGAATATTGGTCAATGTCAGCCGCACTCGTTAAATGACCATTCAACTCCACTCCCCAAGGAGAGTCGTCAAAGTTAACCCCAACACCCCCTCCCCACTGCGAAGTGCTCTCCTCCCCAAAACCGTAAGTTCCATGCACATATGACTGCGCTGCAACCGCAGAAAAAACCACGCCACCACAAGCCACACTCAACAGAGTTGGGCGCACCAAGGAAGATATCGACATAATTGTTGTGTCCCCAAAAGTTATATAGGTTTGTACTATCGGTGTTGCGGCACTTCCCGTACCCCACCCTTTCATTTCAAAAAAGCAAGAAAAATCACGTCCCTGTGCGTTCCCTTACTTCTCCATCTTTGATATTTCGGCTCTTTTGAACCTAGGCCCTTCTTGAGTATACGAATGCGCGAGAAGACAGCCACCTTGCACTCGATACGACAACTTGCCGAGGTTCGTGTGCGCTCTGCACTTTTTGACTACGAGGGCTTCAAGCCCACATTGCTCCTGTAAACGAACGTGAATGCGTTCTCGTACCGAAAGCCAATAGTTCTCAACCCCGTTAAACATCGCAACGAACATCTTCAATATAAACGAGCTTTTGAGCCTCATCAGGCGACGTCATCGGACTGACCTTTTTACTTCTGCTCTCTACGACTAAATAGTGTTAATAGTGAGTAAGTTAGTACCACTAAGCTCTTATTAATCATTGGTCAATTTAAGCAAAATGCAAAAAAAACGATAAAATTGAGCTTTATAGCAGTAAAAAAGAGGGGACATTCTGTGAGCTTGAAGTTCAGAGATGTCAGAGAAAGGTTAATAGGACGTGCGCGCAACGTGAAAATTTAGTTTTCATGAATGAGAGTGATGTTAAGTGGCGGTTGTAACTAAGGGGAAACATGCGTGGGACTCAACTACACGTAAACATACCGAGGTCAAGGTCATGCTTGGAGTAAATGTCAAAGACACTTTGCATTTTGAAACTAACCCAACCCTCACCATCAAAAATATAACTGTGCTTAAAAGCCCCTCTAAACCCAACATAAGTCACAAATAGTCAATGTAGTGTTAATATTGTCACTTACATTTTTCTAACCAACAAAACTATGCTAGGCTAAATATTGAACATAACCTGCGGCGTTTTTCAAGGTAGTTGTCACTGGTTGCTTGTTAATTAAGCAACCATTCTTTCTGGATTTAGGTGAACGTCACCAACTGGTTTGCAGTTCCTGATTTCTCCTGACCAACGTTCAGGGTTTTGCTCTCGGCGTACCTCTAGGACTGCCGCTCTTTTTTGTAAGATCTCACTGTCCTTACCCGCATGTCTTTCTGATGGCGTCACGTAGTTCAGGCCTCGATGTTTATGCTCATTGTTGTACCACTGTACGAACCTGTCTACCCAAGCTCTGCTCTCTTCTAAGCTTGCAAAGCCTTTCGACGGCCAACTCGGGACGTATTTCAGCGTCCTGAACAACGATTCTACATAGGGGTTATCATCGCTTACTCGTGGGCGACTGTAAGACGGTGTCACACCAAGTTCTTCCATCTTGGCTTTCATTGTTGAAGACTTCATCGCACTCCCGTTATCCGAATGAAGCACAAGCGCCTGATTAAAGCATTGCTCTCGCATGAGCGTTCGCTGCAAGAGCTGAGACGCTTTCCCACCACTCTCTTGCTCATAGACTTCATAGCCCACGATTTTTCGACTGTAGATGTCTTCAATAAGGTACAGATAGTAGTGCTGGCCTCT
>MDTG01207954.1_pt1 | contig 15839 bp, 11 predicted proteins | sample 811421 | NCBI WGS metagenome assembly MDTG01 (sample SAMN05326645, study PRJNA326480) | marine metagenome | isolation source: seawater | place: Pacific Ocean: South East | collected 2011 | reverse complement strand
ACCTGCAAATACTGAAAATCCTCCATGTGCTTTTGCAATGTTGTTAATTAATTCCATAATAATTACTGTTTTTCCAACTCCAGCACCGCCAAATAAACCTATTTTTCCTCCTTTGGCATACGGGGCCAATAGATCAATCACTTTTATTCCTGTTACAAGAATCTCCGTTTCAGTTGACTGATCATTAAATTCAGGTGCCGCCCTATGAATAGGCCAACTTTCTTTAGTTTTGACTTCTCCCTTTTCATCAATAGGCTCGCCTATAACATTAACAATTCTTCCTAGCGTCTCTGGTCCTACTGGGACTTTAATTGGTGAACCAGTATCTGTCACTTCGTCACCTCTTTTTAATCCTTCTGTAGCATCCATTGCAATAGTTCTAACACTTGACTCTCCAAGATGTTGTGCAACTTCTAAGACCAATCTATTATTTCCATTTTTACATTCTAGAGCTGTTAAAATTTCTGGTAAGTCACCATCAAATTTAACATCTACTACCGCTCCAATAACTTGTGTGATATATCCTTTTTTCATAATTATAAACTTTCTGCTCCTGATATGATTTCTATTAATTCTTTAGTAATAGCCGCTTGACGACTTCTATTGTATTGGATAGTGAGTTTATCAACCATTTCGCCTGCGTTTCTAGTTGCATTATCCATAGCTGTCATTCTTGAGCCTTGTTCACTAGCTGAATTTTCTAACATTGCTTTAAAAATCTGAGTTGAAATATTTTTAGGCAATAAATTGCTTAAAATTTCATCTTCTTCTGGTTCAAATTCATAATTATCTTTTGCTGAAGACTCATCTATTTTTACCTCAGAAGATTTTAAAGGAATTATTTGTTGTTCTTGTGGTATTTGAGTGATTACGTTTTTAAATTGATTATAAAAAATTGTACATATATCGAATTCTTTTTTTTCAAATTTATCAATTATAATATTGCCAACTTTATTTGCATCGAAATAATTTACGTTTTTTGAATCTTTAAATGAAATATTTTCGACAATATTTTTTTCATATATTCTTTTTAACTGATCATACCCTTTTGAACCTACTGTAATAATTTTTAAATTTTTATTCTCATTTAAAATTTTTTGAAAATAAGATTTTGCTTTTTTAATAATGTTAGAGTTAAAGCCACCACAAAGTCCTCTATCAGAAGTTAAAACCACACATAAATGATTTTTTTCCTCGCCTGTTCCTGTAAGAAGCTTTGGTGAATTCTCTTTATCTGAAATTCCATTAGATAAATTTAAAATAATATTATTTATTTTCTTAGAGTAAGGTCTGCCTTTTTCTGCATTTTCTTGAGCTTTTCTTAGTTTCGCTGCCGCAACCATTTTCATTGCTTTGGTAATTTTTTGTGTAGATTTTACACTTGATATTCTTTTTTTTAAATCGTCTAAACTAGCCATTATTATTTTTTAATATTTTTTTTTAAATTTGTTATAACTTCAACTAATTCTTTCTCTATATTTTCCTCTAATTTACCTGAACTAGAAATAGAATTAATAATTTCAGGTTTCTCTTTTTTACATTTTTCAATAATTTTAGACTCGAAATCGGCAATGTTTTTTAGTTCAACATCATCTAAATAACCTCTTACTCCGCAGAAAACAGATATTACTTGTTCTGCAACTGTCATTGGGGAATATTGTTTTTGCTTTAAAAGTTCAGTCAATTTTGAACCTCTATTCAGAAGTTTTTGTGTGGATGCATCTAAATCTGATCCAAATTGAGCAAAAGCTGCCATTTCTCTATATTGCGCAAGTTCTAATTTCATTGATCCTGAAACTTTTTTCATAGCTTTAGTTTGTGCTGATGAACCAACTCGAGATACCGATAAACCTACATTAATTGCTGGTCTAATTCCTTGATTAAAAAGATTGGTTTCTAAAAAAATTTGACCATCTGTAATTGAAATTACATTTGTTGGTATAAAAGCTGAAACGTCACCACCTTGAGTTTCAATTATTGGAAGAGCTGTTAGAGAACCTCCTCCATGTTCATCACTCAATTTGGCTGCTCTCTCCAATAACCTGCTATGTAAATAAAATACATCTCCAGGATAAGCTTCTCTTCCTGGTGGTCTTCTTAGTAATAAAGACATTTGCCTATAAGCCACAGCCTGTTTCGAAAGGTCATCATAAATTATCAAAGCATGCATCCCATTATCTCTAAAGTATTCTCCCATAGCGCAGCCAGTGTAAGGCGCTAAAAATTGAAGTGGTGCTGCATCTGAGGCCGTAGCTGCTACAATTGTTGTATATTCCATTGCTCCAGCTTCCTCTAATGTTTTTTCTATTTGCCTAACTGTTGATCTTTTTTGTCCTATAGCAACATAAACACAATATAATTTTAATTTTTCATCATTAGATTCATTTATTTTTTTTTGATTTATTATTGTATCTATTGCAACTGCTGTTTTGCCTGTTTGTCTATCTCCAATAATTAATTCTCTTTGTCCTCTGCCAATAGGTACTAAACTATCCACTGATTTTAAACCAGTTTGCATTGGTTCACTGACTGATTTTCTGGGAATAATACCTGGAGCTTTTACTTCTACTCTACTTCTTTTTACCCCTTTATCCAATGCTCCTTTGCCATCAATAGGATTTCCTAATCCATCAACAACTCTTCCAAGCAATTCTTTTCCAACTGGTGTATCAACAATCGCTCCTGTTCTTTTAACTGTATCTCCTTCTTTAACTGCTCTATCATCTCCAAATATTACGACTCCTACATTGTCGCTCTCTAAATTTAACGCCATTCCTTTTGATCCATCTGAAAATTCTACCATCTCTCCTGCCTGAACATTGTCTAGTCCATATATTCTGGCAATTCCATCACCTACTGATAAAACTTGTCCTACTTCAGAAACTTCTGCTTTATCGCCAAGTTTTTTTATTTGTTCTTTTAATATCTTTGTTACTTCTGAAGGATTTATTTCCATTTAGGCCTCAATCATTTTATTTTCTATTTGTTGCAATTTATTTTTTAAAGAAGTGTCAACCATAATACTTCCAACTTGAATAATCAACCCTCCAATTAAGTCTGGGTCATGTTTAAAATTTAACTTAACATCTGAACCAAAATTCTTTGATAGTTCATTATTAATATTTTTAATTTCTGTTTCATTTAAGTTTTTCGCTGCAGTAAGTTTCGCTAATATTTCACCTCTTTTATTTGAACATATGCTCATAAAATCTTTTAAAATTTTTTCAATAAAAAATAATCTTCTTTTTATAATTAAAAAATTTAAAAATTTTTTAAATAATTCATTAAATGAGAATTTTTCTGAAATAATATTAATTATATTTAATTGTTTCTCTTGGTCGTTTGTAGGATCTTTAATTAAAATATTAAAATCTTTACTATTAGATAGTAATTTAATTACTGCACTAACTTGCTCTTCAATTTTAGTTAATTCATCATTCTCTTCTGCTAATTCGTAAAGAGCTTGTGAATAACTATTGTGTATAGTTGCTGAAAAGTTACTATTTTTGCTCAATTCTATTACCCTTAATTATTCTCGAAGATTAAAAAAATTTGAATTTAATTAACATAACAATAACCTCTCTTCAAGCGACAGATTAACTAAAAAGCCTTAAATTATTGAGTTAATTGAAGCTTATTGGATCAACATCAACTGTCAGTTTTATTCCTGGTGAAATTTTAAAATTTTTTAGAGCAATTGAGAGTTGTCTTTGAATTTTAGGTATTTTCTTTGATCTTATGAGCAGTCTATTTCTAAATTTTTTCCTAATTCTATAAATTGGCGCATTAACTGGACCTAAAATCTTAGCATCGATTTTATTTACTAATATATCTTTAAGTCTTAAGCTTTCTTTGTCTAGCTTTACTACATTGCTGGCAGTCAATATTAAGCTAATAAATCTTTCATATGGTGGTAGATTATTTTTTTTTCTTAAATCTAGTTCTTTTTCTAAAAAGTTGTAAGGATCTTCACTTACAATTTGATTAATTACTTCTGGATTTAAATTATAAGTTTGAAAATAAACATTTGCAGGTTTTCCTTCTCTTCCTGCTCTACCAGAAAGTTGGTGGTAAAGTTGAAGATTTTTTTCTGCTCCTCTTAAATCATAACCAAGAGATGAGAGATCAATATCTAAAACTACAATACAATTTAAATTTGGAAAATGAAATCCTTTTGAAATTAATTGAGTCCCAATTAAAATTTTAATTTCGTTATTTTTAATTTTTTCTAAATAATCAAAAGATGATTTTTTGCTCATAGTGTCACTTGAAAAAATTAAGGACTTATATTTGGGAAATAGATTTTGAATTTCTTCATAAACCTTTTCAACCCCTGGTCCACTAAAAATATATTCACATTTTTCATTTTTGTGGCATTTTCTTTCAAGATTAGTTTTGAAACCACAATAATGGCATAATAAATTTTTTTTATTTTTATGATATACAAGATTTATTGAACAATTTGGACAAGAAAAAACTTTAAAACATTTTTTACATAAAACAAAAGGTGAAAAGCCTCTTCTATTTAAAAAAAATAGTACTTGATCTCCTCTATCTAAATGAAAATTTACTTTTTCAAGAGTTTTTGAAGATATGCTAGAATTTTTTTCTAATTTATATTTTTTTAAATCTATAATTTCATGTTGAGGTAACATAGCATTTTTATATCTTTTAATTAATCTTGAATGATAATATTTACCTTTTTTCACGTTCTCATATGTTTCAAGTGAAGGTATGGCAGTGACTAAATTAATTGGAATATTTTCATACTTAGCACGAGCAATTGCCATGTCTCTTGCATTATAAATTATTCCTTCATCTTGCTTAAAAGATTGATCATGCTCCTCATCGACTATAATTATTCCAAGTTTTTTAAAAGGAAGAAATAATGCTGATCTAGCACCAATCACAACTTTGATATCCCCACCAGCAAGACCACTCCAGATTATTGCTTTATTTTTTTTTGATATGCCAGAGTGCCAAACTGCCGACTCAAATCCAAAAAAATCTTTAAATTTTTTTTGAAATTCAGAAGTTAGTCCTATTTCAGGAAGCAAAATTAATGCTTGCTGGTTCTTTTTAACAATATTCTTAATTGAATTGAAATATACAATTGTTTTCCCAGATCCAGTTGTTCCTTGTAATAAATGTACTCTAAATTTATTTTTAATATTATTAATACTATTTAATGCTTTCTCTTGCTCTTCTGATAAAACATATCTTTGAATTTTACTTGATTTTTTGTAAGATTCGAATTCTGAAACCTTTAATTGCTCTAAAGGTTGATTGCTTAACATGTGTAGTTTAAGACACATTCCTTTGGAGATTAAATTATACTCTGAAAACCAATTAAGGAAATTTAATGTTTTTAAGTTTAATGGTGGTATATTTAACTTTTTAATAATTTTTTTTGTAACAAATTTTTTTTTTTTTACCTTTTCTAATTCATCCCACACTACTCCTATCATTTTAGATTTGCCAAAAGGAACCAGAACATAATCTCCTACATTTAAATTTAGATTGGAAGAGTAAGTAAATGGATGATCAAAAATATTTGGTAACAGAACTGGAATTTTCATATTTTAATACGAAAATATATTACGAATGTATTTGTCTTTTATCTACTGATAAAGCGGCCTCTTTTATGGCTTCAGAAAAGGTAGGATGAGCATGGCATGTTCTGGCAATATCTTCAGAACTAGCTCCAAATTCCATTGCAACAGACATTTCTGCAATCATTTCTCCTGCATGAGGGCCTATCATATGAACACCTAAAACTTTGTCAGTTTTCGAATCTGCTAAAATTTTAACAAATCCCTCAGGCTCATCTATCGCTTTTGCTCTCGAATTGGCAATAAAAGGAAACTTACCAATTTTATAATTTATATTTTTTTCTTTAAGTTGTTCTTCAGTTTTTCCAATCGATGCAACCTCTGGAGAAGTATAAATAACTCCAGGTATAGTATCGTAATTAACATGTCCAGACTGTCCAGCTATTAATTCTGCAACGGCAATTCCTTCTTCTTCAGCTTTATGGGCTAACATTGGTCCATCAATTACATCTCCGATTGCATAAATATTAGTAATATTAGTTTGAAATTTTTTATTAACTTTTATTCTACCTTTCTTATCCAGCTCTACTCCTACTTTTGATAAATTAAGTTTTTCTGTGAATGGTTTTCGACCAACAGAAATTAATACAACACTAGATTCGATTTTACTTTTTTTACCTTCATTGTCGATAACGTCTATAGAAACACCTGAGTTTGTTTTTGATATTTTTTCAACTTTAGTTTTTAAATTAAATTTAATTCCTTGTTTTTTTAAAATTTTTAAAAATTCATTTGAAACTTCTTTATCCATACCCGGTGTAATTTGATCTAAAAATTCTACAACTTGTACTTCTGATCCAAGTCTTGACCAAACTGATCCCATTTCTAAACCAATATAACCTCCTCCTACAACAACCATTTTTTTTGGAACTTTTGAAATTTTTAAAGCTCCTGTTGATGAAAGTATTTTATCTTCATCAAATTTTATATTTGGCAACGAAACTGGTTCAGATCCAGTACAAATTATTATATTTTTTGTTTCTAAAATTGTTTCCTTTTTTTCATTATCTATAACTAAAATTTGATTTTTATTTTTAAAACTACCAGTCCCTTTAAAATATTTAATTTTATTTTTCTTAAAAAGAAACTCGACTCCCTTTGTCAATATACTCACCGCTTTATCTTTATTTTTCATCATTTTATCTAAATTTAATTTAATCTCTCCAAGTTCTATGCCCATTTTTCCAAAGTTTTTAGCTTTTTGATAGTTTTCTGATAAATTTAAAAGGCTTTTTGAAGGTATACATCCGACATTTAGGCATGTTCCTCCTAAAGCTCCTCTAGACTCAACACATGCAGTATTTAAACCTAATTGTGATAGTCTGATTGCACAAACATATCCACCAGGTCCTCCACCTATAACAATTGCATCAAATTTTTCTGACATTAAATCTCTAAAAATAATCTTCTTGGATCTTCTAAATTTTCTTTTATAGTTTTAAGAAATGAAACTGAGTCTTTTCCATCAATTATTCTATGATCGTATGATAATGCTAAATACATCATTGGCCTTATTTCTATTTCACCATTGAAAACCATAGATCGATCTATAATATTATGCATGCCCAAAACTCCTGATTGTGGTGGATTTAAAATTGGAGTTGAAAGCATTGATCCATAAACTCCTCCATTGCTTATAGTAAACGTTCCACCTTGCAAATCATCTATCGATAAGTTACCAGATTTTGCTTTATCTGATAACAACTTAATACTTTTTTCTATATCTGCAAAAGAGAGTTCATCTGCATTTTTAACTACTGGTACAACTAAACCTTTATCAGTCCCTACAGCTATACTTATATTATAATAGTTTTTATAAATTATTTCATCTTTATCTATTTCAGCGTTTATTGCTGGGAATAGTTTTAATCCAACGATACATGCTTTCGCAAAAAATGACATAAATCCAAGCTTTATCCCATATCTTTTTTGAAAATCTTCTTGATTATCTTTTCTCATATTAATTATATTAGTCATGTCAACTTCATTGAAGGTTGTAAGCATTGCTGCATTTTCTTGAGCTTCTTTTAATCTTCTTGCAATTGTCTGTCTTAACCTTGACATTTTAATTCTTTCCTCTTGGCCATATTTAATTTTTCTTTCATTAGGTTTTGGTGCAGATCCCATTAAACCAATCAAATCTCCTTTTACAATTCTACCGTCTTTCCCTGTCGCGTTTATATCATCTATATTTATTTTTTTTTCTGATATAATTTTTCGTACTGCTGGTGAAAGAATTTTCTTTTTATTGTTATTTTCTTTTTCAACTACTTCATTTTTTAAAACTAAAGGTTCTTGATTTTTTAAGACTAAAGGTTCTTCATCTATAGTTGTTTCTTCAAAAATTTTTGGTTCTGTTTTTTTTTCTATTTCTAAATTGACTATATTATTTGTTTCTGATTTTTTTTCATTTTTTATTTCTACTTTTTTATTTTTTGGTTTTAATTCAGATGCTCCCTCGGAAATAATTCCTAGTACTGATCCAACTTCAACTGTTTGTCCATTCTTAGAATTAATTTCAGATAAAACACCATCGATTGGAGATGGTACTTCCAAATTTACTTTATCTGTCTCTAACTCAACAATAGGTTCATCAGCAGAAACCTGTTCTCCTTTTGATTTAAGCCACTTTCCAACAGTTGCTTCTGTTATACTCTCTCCTAAAACTGGTACTAATATTTTTTCAGTCATTTTTAATTAAAAACTTTATCAATAATCTTTTTTTGTTGAGATAAGTGCCTTTTTGCATAACCAGTTGCTGGTGTTGCATCGGGACTTCTCCCAATATAATTTATTTCTCTATTATTAGCTTTAATATAATCTAATGTCCATTGTATATAATCTCTAACAGAAAACCATGCTCCCATATTTTTTGGTTCCTCTTGACACCAATAAAATTTAGCATTTTTTGAAAAAGGTTTTATTTCTTTCACAAGGCTTTTTACTGGAAAAGGATAGAGTTGTTCTATTCTGAATAAAATAACATCATTTTTTTTTAATTTTTCTCTTGCTGCTAATAAATCAAAATAAATTTTTCCAGAACATAAAATTACCTTTTTAATTTTATTATTTTTGTTTAATTTAATAAAACCTTTACTTTTTGGATCTATAGCATGATCCCATAATATTCTATGAAAAGAATTTTTTTTACTGAAATCTTCTATATTAGAAACACAAAATTTATTTCTAAGTAAAGATTTAGGAGTCATAACAATCAATGGTTTTCTAAAATCTCTGTGCATTTGTCTTCTTAATGCATGAAAATAGTTTGCTGGTGTAGTGCAATTAATTACTTGTAAATTATCATGTGAACAAAGTTGTAAAAATCTTTCAAGTCTTGCAGAAGAATGTTCTGGACCTTGCCCCTCATATCCATGGGGTAAAAGTAAAACTAAACCAGAAGCTCTTGACCATTTTCTTTCTCCTGAAGAAATAAATTGATCAATAATTACTTGTGCACCATTAGCAAAATCACCAAATTGTGCTTCCCAAATAGTTAGTGTATTTGGTTCAACTAGACTATAACCGTATTCAAATCCTAAAACTGCTAGCTCTGATAAAAAACTATCGACAATCTCAAATTTTTTTTGAGTTTTTGATATCTTGTTTAAAGGAATATATCTTGAATTATCTATTTGGTTTCTTAAAACTGAATGTCTTTGACTGAAAGTTCCTCTACCTGTATCTTGGCCTACAAGTCTTACTGGATACCCTTCTTCTAATAGTGAACCAAAAGCAAGAGCTTCAGCTGTTGACCAGTCAATACCATATCCTTTTGATACTGAATTTTTTCTAGCATCAAAAATTTTCACTATAGTCTTGTGAATGTTGAGATTTGTATCGAATGTATTTATTTTATTAGAAATTTCTAAAAGTTTTTTAGTAGAGTATCCTGTTATTCCCCTTTTATCTTTTCCTTTTTGAGGCTTATATCTAGACCACGTTCCTTCAAACCATTCAATTTTAGGTTTATAATTTTTTGCATTCTTATATTGATCTTCTAAAAGATCTTTAAATTGTTTTATGTTTAATTTGAGGTTTTCAGAACTAATTATATTTTCATTTATAAGTTTGTTTCCATATACATTTGCTACCGATGGATGCGATCTAATTTTTTTGTACATTAAAGGTTGGGTAAATGACGGTTCATCGCCCTCGTTATGACCAAATCTTCTATAACAGATCAAATCTACCACAACATCTCTATTAAATTTAAGTCTAAACTCTGCAGCTATTCTTGATGCATAAACAACTGCCTCTGGATCATCACCGTTTACATGTATAATTGGAGCATCAACCATTTTAGCAACATCGGATGGATGTGGTGAAGATCTAGCAAATCTTGGGCTTGTGGTAAATCCAATTTGATTATTAATAATAAAATGTATTGTTCCACCAGTATTATGTCCAGGAAGACCTGACATTGCAAAACACTCCGCAACTATTCCTTGTCCTGCGAATGCTGCATCTCCATGAATTAAAATTGGAATTACTTTTTTTCTATCTTTATCTTCATGAAAAAATTGTTTAGCTCTTGTTTGTCCCAGTACTACAGGATTTACTGCTTCTAGGTGAGATGGATTATCAGTTAAACTTACATGAACTGAATTTCCATCAAATTCACGATTGGATGAAGCTCCTAAATGATATTTTACATCTCCAGAACTATCTTCACTTGATGAGTGATTAATTTCACCTGCAAATTCATTAAATATTCTTTTATAAGATTTTTGAAGTACATTTGCCAAAACATTTAATCTTCCTCTGTGAGACATTCCAATTTTAACTTCTTTAATATTGAATTGTCCACCAATTTTAATTATTTGTTCTAACGCTGGTATTAAACTTTCTCCACCATCAAGACCAAATCTTTTTGTCCCTACATATTTAGTATGAAGAAATTTTTCAAAACCTTCGGCTTGAATAATTTTATTTAGAATAGCTTCTTTACCATTTCTAGTAAATTGAATACTATTTTCTTTTTTTTCAATCCTATCTCTAAGCCATTTTCTTTCTGTAGGATTTGATATATGCATATATTCAAAACCAATTTTTTCACAATAAGTTTTTTTTAAAAAAGATAGTATTTCTTTAATAGTTGAGTATTGTCTATTTATTACTCCATCTAAATAAATTTTTTTGTTATAGTCTTTTTTTTCAAATCCATAATTTTCTGGATGCAATTCATCTAAATATTCACTTTCTCTCATTTCTAATGGATCAAGATTTGCAATAAGATGCCCTCTTTGTCTATATGAACGAATTAATGACACAGCTTTAATTGACTCACCATTAGAAATATCAAATTTTTCTTCATTAGATTTAGTACTAATATTTTTTTCATCAATATCTAATTTACTTTTAATTTCATTAATGTTGATTTTTTGCTTTAAAGGACTCCAAGAAGGGCCATTGATTTCATTAACAACAATATCTATTTCTTCCCCTATTTCTAAAAAATACCTTTTCCAACTTTCAGGTAGACTTGGATCTTTGTTAATAAACTTTAAATACATATCTTCTATGAAAGCACTGTTGCTTTTGGAGAGAAATGAAGTTTTTTTATATTCTAGATTTTTTGGTGAAGACATTTAGATAAATATAATACCTTGAAACTATTTTTCAATTATTCAATTTGTCTAATAGTGTTTTTCCAATTTCAGCTGGTGATTTTGCTATAGTAATTCCACAATCTTCCATTATTTTTATTTTATTTTCAGCACCACCTTTTCCTCCAGAGATAATTGCTCCTGCATGACCCATTCTTCTTCCTGGTGGCGCAGTTACTCCAGCAATAAAACCCACTATAGGTTTTTTTATTTTGTGGTTTTTAATAAAATCTGCAGCTTCTTCTTCGGCAGAACCACCAATTTCTCCGATCATTAATATAGATTTTGTTTCCTCATCATTTAGAAAGAGATCAAGACAATCAATAAAATTTGTTCCATTAATTGGGTCTCCACCTATGCCTATACAAGTTGATTGTCCGAGCCCATTTTCAGTTGTTTGAGCAACTGCTTCGTAAGTTAATGTCCCAGATCTTGAAACAATTCCAACTGATCCTTTTTTATGAATATTCCCAGGCATAATCCCTATTTTACACTCCTCAGGAGTAATTATTCCTGGGCAATTTGGTCCGATTAATCTTGAGCTTGAATCTTTTAATCTTTTTTTAACCTTTAACATGTCTAAAATCGGGATACCTTCTGTAATACAAATAATTAATTCAATTGACTCATCCAAAGCCTCTATAATTGCTGATGCAGCAAATTTTGCAGGAACATAAATCATTGTTGCATTAGCATCAGTTGCTTCTTTAGCTTCTTTAACAGTGTTATAAACTGGTTTATTCAAATGTACCTGTCCTCCTTTTTTTGGTGTTACACCTCCAACAATATTAGTTCCATATTCTATTGCTTGTTCTGAGTGAAAAGTACCATGTGTACCAGTAAACCCTTGGCAAATAACTCGTGTATTTTTATTTACTAAAACAGACATTATTTTATTGCTCCTACAATTTTTTTTGCTGCGTCTGATAAATCTGAAGCAGATATAATTTTTAAACCTGAATTATCTAAAATTTTTTTTCCTTCTTCGAATTTAGTTCCTGCTAATCTAACAACAATAGGAACATTTATTTTAATTTCTTTTGCAGCATTAACAACCCCTTCAGCAAGGACATCACATCTCATTATTCCGCCAAAAATATTTATTAAAATTCCTTTAACATTTTTATCTGATAAGATTATTTTAAAAGCTGCTGATACTTTTTCTTTTGACGCTCCTCCACCAACATCTAGAAAGTTTGCTGGTTCTTGACCATAAAGTTTAATTATATCCATTGTAGCCATTGCTAAGCCTGCTCCATTTACCATACAACCAATGCTTCCATCTAATTTTATATAAGCTAAATCATGTTTGCTTGCTTCTATCTCTGTAGGATCTTCTTCATTCAAATCTCTTAATTCAAGAATTTCAGGATGTCTAAATATAGCATTATCATCAAAATTCATTTTTGCATCTAAACACAATAAATTATTTTCTTTTGTAACTATTAGTGGATTAATCTCAATCAAACTTGCATCTGTAGATATAAACATTTTATAAATTGATTTAATTAACTTAATTCCCTCTGGAATAAGACTTTCTTTTAAATTAAAAATTTTTATTATTTTTTTGCAATCGTCTTCTTTTATTTCAGATTCTAAATTTACTTTTGTTGTTATTATTTTTTCTGGATTTGATTTTGCAACCTCTTCTATGTCCATTCCTCCTTGATCACTTGAAATAAATGCTATTTTTGAACTAGTTCTATCTACTAAGCAGGAAAGATAAAATTCTTTTTCAATTTTTGAAGTTTCTTCTACATATAATCTCTTAACCTCTTTGCCATTTGGTCCGGTTTGGTGGGTAATCAAAATTTTCCCTAACATTTCTTTTGAAGACCTATTTAATTCCTCAATATTGTTTAAAATTTTTATCCCACCTGCTTTACCTCTGCCTCCAGCATGAATCTGAGCTTTTAAAACATATTGATTTAAGTTTAATTTCTTGGCTTTTTCGACTATTTCTTCAGCACTAAATCCAAAATCACCTTTTGGAACTGGTATACCAAATTTTTTCAGTATTTGTTTAGCTTGATGTTCGTGAATATTCATTTACTTAGATCAGGATCAATATTTATAGCAGCTTCCCAGAGTTTTTTTACTGCATCAACAGAGTGATTAAACTCCTGTTTTTCTTTCTCATCAAGATCTATTTCCTCAATTTTTTCTACTCCATTTTTTCCAATTACCACAGGAACTCCAGCATAAATATTTTTAAATCCATATTGACCATTTAAGTAGGCAGCACATGGTAAAATTTTTTTTTGATTTTTTAAGTAGGCTTCTGCCATTTGAACTCCTGATGCAGCAGGTGCATAAAATGCAGAACCTTTCTCTAAAAATTTAACTATCTCTGCACCCCCATCTCTTGTTCTTTGATTAATACTCTCTAGCCTATCTTTCGAAATTTTACCCTCTTGAATTAATTCTAAAAGAGGTTTGCCTGATATTTTTGTGAATCTTGGTAAAGGAACCATGGTATCACCATGACCTCCCATAACCATAGCTTCAATTTCTCTAACTGGAACATTTAACTCTAGAGAGAGAAACAATTTGAATCTTGAGCTATCCAAAATACCCGCCATTCCAACAACTTTATTTGGTGATAAACTGGAATATTTTTGTAAAGCCATTACCATAACATCTAAGGGATTTGTAATACAAATTATAAATGATTCAGGTGAATTTTTTTTAATTCCATCAGCTACTTGTTTTATAATTTTTAAATTTATTCCTAATAAATCATCTCTACTCATTCCAGGTTTTCTTGGTAAGCCAGCTGTGATAATTATTACATCAGAATTTTTAATATCTTGATAGTTATCTGTTCCAATTAATTTAGCATTAAATCCATCAACAGAGGATGATTGTGCAATATCTAATGCTTTTCCTTTAGCTACTCCACTTGCAACATCAAATAATACTATTTCTTTAACTAATTCTTTTATACCGATTAAATGAGCTAAAGTTCCACCGATTTGTCCAGCACCTATTAAAGATATTTTACTCATAATTTATTTCATTGTTGGCATAATAAACTCAGCGTTTGAACGAACGCCAGATGGCCATCTTGAAGTTATTGTTTTAAGTTTAGTATAAAATCTAACCCCTTCTGGACCGTGCATATGCTGATCTCCAAATAAAGATCTTTTCCATCCACCAAAGCTATGAAATGCAACAGGAACAGGTATGGGTATATTTATACCTACCATTCCTACTTTTATTTTACTTGCAAAAGTTCTACCTACATCTCCATCACGGGTATAAATACTTGTTCCATTACCAAACTCATGATTATTAACTAATTGAGATGCTTCATCAAAATCTTTAGCTCTTACTACTGAAAGTACTGGTCCAAATATTTCTTCTTTATATATTCGCATATCTTTTTTTACATGGTCAAAAAGACATCCTCCAATATAAAAACCGTTTTCATATCCTTGAAGTTTAATATCTCTTCCATCAGCTACTAATTTTGCTCCTTCTTTAACCCCAAGATCTACATAGCTCTTAACTTTTTCTAAATGTTCTTTAGTAACTAGTGGTCCCATTTCAGAATTTTTATCCATACCAGGTCCAACTTTCAAAGCTTCAACTTTTTTAGCTAATTCACTTACTAGCTTATCCCCTATATTGCCAACTGCAACTGCAACTGATTGGGCCATACATCTTTCACCCGCTGATCCATAAGCTGCTCCCATAAGTCCATTTACAGCTTGATCAAGATCACAATCGGGCATAACAACACAATGATTTTTTGCACCTCCTAAAGCTTGCACTCTTTTTTCATTTTTAGCTGCATTTTCATAAATGTATTTAGCTATAGGAGTTGATCCGACAAAACTAACCGCCTGAATATCTTTATTTGTAAGAATAGCATCAACTACTTCTTTATCTCCATTAACTACATTAAGCACACCCTCTGGTAATCCTGCTTCAGAAAATAGCTCTGCCAATTTTATTGAGCAAGATGGATCTTTTTCAGAAGGTTTTAAAACAAAAGTATTTCCACATGCAATTGCCATTGGGAACATCCACATTGGTACCATCGCAGGAAAATTAAAAGGTGTAATTCCCGCACAGACTCCTAGTGGCTGCCTAACAGACCAACTATCAATATTGGTTCCTACATTTTCAGTGAATTCTCCCTTTAACATTTGTGGGATTCCACATGCAAACTCTACTACTTCTAATCCTCTAAGTAATGAACCTTTTGCGTCTTCATATACTTTTCCATGTTCAGAAACTATTAATTTTGTAAGTTCATCAGAATTTTTTTCAATCAACTCTTTATATTTAAAAATTATCCTTGCTCTTTGGATTGGAGGTTTTGTCGACCAAATTTCAAAAGCTTTTTTTGCTTTTTCGACTGCAGTATCTAGGTCAGTTTTTGAACCTAATAAAACTTCAGATTGTTGTGAACCAGTAGCAGGATTAAATACCTTGCCTTTTCTATTTGATTCACCAGAAACTATTTTTCCGTTTATATAGTGTTGAATTAAATTCATGATGAAATTATTTAATTAAGTAATTAGCTTGTTGCAAGCATTTTTTTGATAGATGCTATTGCTTTTGCTGGATTTAATCCTTTTGGACATGCATTAGTACAGTTCATAATTGT
>MDTG01015730.1_pt1 | contig 15841 bp, 15 predicted proteins | sample 811421 | NCBI WGS metagenome assembly MDTG01 (sample SAMN05326645, study PRJNA326480) | marine metagenome | isolation source: seawater | place: Pacific Ocean: South East | collected 2011 | reverse complement strand
TATAGAGAAAGTCCAAGTTTATTTATAATGAATAATCTTATTGTTAAAAATTTTAAAGTAGATTTTCATGATAAGTATATTAAAAGAATAGGAAAAAATAGACATTATCCTAGATTACAAAATAAAAAAAACACAAATCTTTCAATTAAAAAAATAAGAAAATATGATCTAACACTAATTTTAACCGATCATGACTATATAAATTACGATATGATTAAAAAAAATTCAAAATTAATAATTGATACAAGAAATGTTTTTGATAAATCTAGGGATGGTAAAATTATAAGGATGTAATGTTAATTGCCTATTGTCCAAATTCATCAAACCTAAAAGCACCTGGAGACTATAGAAGATTTGTAGGATATTGTGTTTTACATAATATTGAATTTAAAATACTGAATAATTCAGATTTAAAGAATTTATCTGATGGTGATTTTGATTTTGTTGTTGTAACAATGGCATCTGATCTTACATTTTGGGCAAAAAACAAGTTTAATAAAACAAAAATTATATTTGAGTGTGTAGATTCATATGTATTTTTAAATAACTACAAAATAAAGAATCTTTTAAGAGCTCCTGCAAAGTATTTTTCAGGTCAGCATTCCTCTTTTTATTTAAATTATTTAGATATAATTAAAATTATAGCAAGAAAATCTTATGCAGTAGTTTGTTCTACTATAAAACAAAAAGAATTTTTTATGAATTTTTGTGATAATGTAAATGTAATTCTTGATTATCATTCAAGCTTCATTAACTTAATTAAAAAAGATTTTTCCTTTAAAAAAAAAGATGAGTTTAATCTAGTATGGGAAGGATTACCTGAAAATATTTGTTTCAACAAATTTGCTAATGAGGTTGTTGAATTCATAAATATATATAATTCAGACTCCAATAATAGGATTAAGATAAAACTTAATGTTTTTACAGACTTGTATTTTAAAAGATATATGAATAGATTTTTACTTCAGAATTCTTTCTATAATTTAAAAAAAAAAACTAATCATATAAATTTTCATGAGTGGGATATTGAAAGTATAAATGAAAATATAATTAAAAATGATTTAGCAATAATACCATTGTCACAGAGTAACCCCTTAGAATATGGTAAACCTGCAAATAAACTTTTTTTATTTTTTAAGATGGGAATGCCAACTATAACTTCAAATACTTTCGCTTATTCAGAGGTAGAAAATAGTTTTGATTTTAAATTCACATTTAAAAATATAAATGACTTTGAAAAATTAATAAATATTTATATGGATACAACTGAGATAAGAGAAGAATATTCTAAAAAAGCAATAAATTACATAAATACTGAATTACCAGAAAGTAAACTTTCAAACTTATGGGCTGGAATTTTCAAATAATTGAATATATTTAATAATATCAGATCTAAAGTTAGAATTCACAAAACATTTGTGTTTTTTTAATTTTTTTGTCGAACCAATTATTTCTTCTCTATCGATTTTAGTTTTATTTCTATTTATATTACTAGCAAAATTTCTTTTAAAATATTTTTGTATTATTTTATTGATGTTCTCTAATTTTTCAGATTTTCCTCTACAAATATTGAATTCTCCAGAAGTTTTTAAATTTATTAATTTATCAATAGTTTTAACTACTGTATCAACATACAGGAAATCTGTCCTAAAGTCCGGATTTTTTAAATAAAATTTTTTATTATTTTTAATACTCTCAATTAAAGATGGAAATAATCTTTTTTTATTTTCTCCCTCACCAAATAAATAAAAAATTCTTATCCATTTATAGTTAATGTTACTTTTTTTAAGATAAATGTGGAATAAATTTTTAGCTTTTGAGTAAATATTAATAGGTTTAATATTATTATTTTCTACAAATATATTTTTTGTAAAATTCTTCTTATGATATTCTTCACAGGTTCCAATACCAATAAAATTTGTTCCACCGTTCTGAATATACTTGTCTAACAAATTTTTTGAATAACTTAGATAGTTAAAATTTTTATTTGATTTTCTATAATCATTATGTTTCGTATACCAAGCACAATGAATTATAAAATCGAAACTATTTTTTTTTAAAAAATTCTCGACCTTTTTATAGTTTTTTAAATCTAAAACAAAATAATTTTTTTTCTTTTTTTTCTTTCTACCAATTCCGTAAACATTATATTTTTTTTTTAGATGTTTAAACAGATTCATCCCTATAAAACCATTAGATCCAGTAATTAAAATTTTTTTTCTTTTCATAAAAAGATAGAGTATTTTAAAATAGAATTGTTATATATTTAATTTAATTTTTTTTATATACAGATTAAATTAAAACAGTATAAATAATCAAAAATTAAGATGATAAATTCTGTAATACTGGCTGGTGGTTTTGGATCTAGAATTTCTGAGGAAACAATAAATAAGCCCAAACCATTAATCCACATTGGTCAAAAACCTATTATTTGGTTTATTATGAAACACTTCAATAGATTTGGTATCAAAAATTTCAAAATAGCAGGTGGATACAAAGTAGAAATGATTAAAGAATATTTTATGAATTTTAACACCGTAAATAGTGACTTTGAAATTAATTATAAAACAAACAAAATCAAATTTTCTAAAAAACCATTTTCTGACTGGAAAGTTGGTGTTTATAATACTGGTTTAGCGAGTCAAACTGGATCAAGAATAAAGAAAATGAAAAAAATTTTAAATCTTAAAAAAAATGAATTTTTTTTAATGACTTACGGCGATGGATTGTGTGATATTAACATTAAAGATCTTATAAACTTTCATTTAAAACATAAAAAAATTGCTACTGTTACCGCTGTAAGACCTCCTGCAAGATTTGGTTATTTACAAATGAATGAAAATAAAGTTATAAATTTCAAAGAGAAGGAAAAATCTCATGAGGGCTGGATTAATGGTGGTTATTTTGTATTATCAAATAAAATATTTGATTATCTAGATGACTCACAGAACTGTATTTTCGAAAATGAACCAATGGAAAACCTTAGTAAAGATGGAGAATTAATGGCATATAAACACGAGGGATTTTGGCAATGTATGGACACCAAAAGAGATCATGAATATCTTGAGATGTTAGAGGTAAATAAGAAAAGTTTTTTTGCAAAATGATAAATGATGTTGAAATAAAACAATTAACGAAAATTTGTGATGAGCGTGGAAGAATAATGCATATGCTTAAATCAACCGACACAAATTTTGAAAATTTTGGAGAGATATATTTTTCTACGGCTTATCCTGGTGTAGTTAAAGGCTGGCACGAACATACTAAAATGACGCTAAATTATTCAGTTATATCAGGAATGATAAAATTAGTTTTAATTGATAACAGAAAAGACTCCTCTACATATAAGGAAAAACAAGAAATTTTTATGGGTGAGCATAATTACGTACTTGTAAAAATTCCACCTAAAATAATAAATGGATTTAAAAACATAGGCACAAAAGAATGCATTGTCGCTAATTGTAGTTCCATACCTCATGATAAAAGTGAAATTATAAGATATAGTCCTTACGATAATGCTTTTGATTATAATTGGGATATAGTTTTTAAGTAATTTAATGGATAAGATATTAGTTGTTGGAGGCACAGGATTTATAGGGTCTCATCTAGTTGACAGTTTATTAAAAAATAAATACGAGGTTGCATCTATTTCTTTTAAAAAAAGAAAGTTTAATAATAAAGCAAATTTTTTTTTCATAGATTTATCAAAACAAATTAAAATTAATATAATAAAAAAAATTAATCCAAACATTATCGTGTATGCCGCTTCACTAGATCACTTTGAAGCTGAGAAGAAATTTAATAAAGGACATCAAATAGGATATTTATCTCTTATTAATCTTTTAAATTCTCAATTTATTAAAAAAAAATTGAAAAAAATTATATTTCTTTCAACAGCACAAGTTTATAAAAGTTATTGTAGAAAAAATATAAATATTAATTCAGAAATATTTCCGAAAAATGCATATTCTTTATTTCATATTCAGGCTGAAAATTTTCTTAAATATTTTTCACTAAAAAATTCAGTAAAGACAATTTGCCTTAGAATCTCTAATGGTTATGGAGAGCCTATTTTTAATAAAACTAATTCATGGAGCATAGTGATTAACGATCTTTGTTTACAAGCATTTAAAAATAATTCAATTAATATTAATTCAAATCCAAATGATTATAGAAATTTTATTAATGTAAAAGATATTGCTAAAGAAATAGTTTTAAATATAAAAAAAAAACATAATTCTAATTTTATAATTAAAAACATTGGTTCTAATAAAAATATAAGAATAAAAACTCTTGCAAAAATAATTAAATCAAAATTTCAATTATTATTGAATCAAAATATAATGATAAATTATAAAAATAAAAAAAATAATAAGATTAAAATGTACAAATTTAAAAATAATAATTTGAGCAAAAAAAAATTAATATCTCCAGAGGTGGGTGTAGAAAAGTTAATTAAGTATATTCATTTTAATAATGGAAAAGTATAATAGAAAAAAAAAGTTTAATTTAATAAATTCATTATTTTATTATATAGATAGGTTTTTATTTTTACCTAATATTTTAAAGTTAAGATTTTATTTGAATATTCAGTTTATATTTAAAAGATTAGCTTATGAAAAATCTTATTTAATATTTGAAGATCTTCATCCCTCAACACAATTTACAATCAGTAATTTAAAAAAATATATAAAAAAAAAAGATAAAATTTTAGATATTGGATGTGGAAACGGCTATATAGCTTTCTCGTTATCAAATTATGTAAATCAAATAACATGTATAGACTATGATATTAAAGTAATAAATGAAGCAAAAAAAAAATTTAAAAAAAAAAATATACAATATATTTGTGAAGATATTCTAAAATCTAAAAGTTATTTATCAAAAAAATTTGATCTTATAATTTGTTCTCACGTTATTGAACATTTAGAAAAACCCTTAAATTTTCTCAAAACTTTAAAAAAATTTAAATCAAATATTTATCTAGAAGTTCCAGATAATGAGAGTGATAATTTAAATAATGTAAAAAAAAAAATTAATTTTTATTTAAATTATACCGATAGTGATCATATTTACGAATTTGATAGACAGTATTTAATAAAGATTTTAGAAAAAAACAATTTCAAAGTAATCGATCAAAAATATCAAAATGGAGTAATTTGTTTACTTATAAGATAGATTTTATCTAATTCAAAATTTTTTTAATTAAAGAAACAGAGTAGATATTTAATTTTTTTTTATTCCTAGATAAATATAAATTGTACCAATTGCAAGTTTGATCAACTGTTTCATTTATTTTAAATTTATTTTTCCATTTCAATTTTTTTTGAATTTTATTGCTATTTAACAAAAGTATTTTTTTCTCTTTTATTTTACTTTTCTGAACTTTTACTTTTACTTTGTTGCCAAAAGTTTTTAAAAATTTTTTAACTATTTCTATTACAGTAATTTTTTTTTCTTTATTAACTGGTCCCAAATTCCAAGACTCATTATTACTATTTCTGTTCATTTGGTTTATAGGTATTAGGCTGTAAGCTAAAATTACATCTAAAACATTCTGCCATGGTCTTATCGCTTTGGGATATCTTATTACAACTTCTTTATTATTTTTTATAGAATAAAAAATGTCAGTTATTAATCTTTTATATCCAAAATCACCTCCACCAATTATGTTACCGGCTCTTACAGTATCAATATAAATATTTTTATGTGAAAAACTTTTTGACATAGCATTACTAACAATTTCTGCACATGCTTTAGATGCACTATAAGGATCATCTCCACCTAATTCTGAATCTTCATCAAAATTGACATTTTTTTCTTTATTTACATAGCATTTGTCTGTCGTAACAATTACATTATGTTTAATTTTATTTCTAATTGAAGACTCAATGACATTTGCTGTTCCAATAATGTTTGTTTTAAAAGTATTTAACGGATCATTGAAGCTTTCCAAGACATAAGCTTGTGCTGCTAGATGAAAAATTATGTCTGGTTTTACTGATTTTATTTTTTTATCTAAGCCGACAAAATTATTAATATCTAAAAAATATTCTTTTTTAATCCTCTTGGAAATATCTAATAATTTGTAATTCTTTGAATTATCACTATTAAATTTAGAAATTCCATAAACTTTACAGTTTAGCTGAGTCATGAATAGTGATAGCCAACTACCTACAAATCCCGTATGACCAGTAATCAAAATTTTCTTGTTTTTATAAAAATTTTTTAGTTTTTTAATTTTACTCATTAATTATATAATTTATACACTCAAGCATTATGAAAAAAAATATTTATATTTTTACCAGATGTATTTGGACATTTATAAACTTTAGATATGATCTAGTAAATAAAATAGATAAAAAAAAATATAACGTCTATGTATGTATGGATTTTGATGGGTATAAAAAAAATTATCTTGAGAAAAAATATAATGATATAAAGTTTAAAGAAATTAATTTTTTAAATCAAAATAATAGTTTTTTATTAAATATTAAAATTTTAACTCAAATATTTTTAATCTTTATTAAAAACAACATTCATATTGCACATAATTTTACCGCAAGACCAATCGTATTTGTCTCTTTAGTATCTATATTTTTTCTTAAAACCAAAGTTATAAATACTATAACAGGATTAGGAAATAATTTTTTTGCAAATAAAATAATTTATAAATATTTATATAATTTATTATTTCTTAAATCCTACATAGTTGTATTCCAAAATAATCAAGATAAAAAAATTATAATAAATATTTTAAAAAAAAAAATAAATAAAAAAATAATTTACCCGTCAGTAAAATTTAAAGAAAAAAAAAGTAATTCAAGAATAAAAATAAAAAATAAAATAGTTTTTTTAATGCACTCTAGAATGATTAAGCAAAAAGGTGTTATAGAATTCATCGATGCTATAAAAAAATTAAATAGAGAGGAAAGAAAAAGGTCATTATTTTTTTTAATTGGAAATCCAGATAAAAATAATCCTAGCTCAATATCTCAAAAATATTTAAATAAACTTCAAAAACACTATCATATAAATTATATTAGGCATCAAAGTAATATTTCAAGCTATCTTGAAAAATCTGATGTAATTGTTTTACCTTCCTACGGAGAGGGCTTACCAGCATCTTTGTTAGAGGGTCTTTTTTTTAAAAAAGCTATAATAACTACAAAGACAAATGGCTGCTCAGAAATGGTAATAAATAATTACAATGGTTTTTTGGTTCGACCAAAAAATAGTAGTGATATTTATAAAGTTATAAAAAAAATAATTAAAACTCCACATATTATTATGAAGTTTAAACAAAATAGTTATAGACTATTTCAAAAAAAATTCGATAAAGACTCCTCTCAACAATATTTAAGTATATATGACTCATTATGAATAAGAAATTAATTATTTTACAAATAAACGAAGTAAACTTTGATTTGGTTAAAAAATATATATCTAAGAATTATTTACCTAATTTTAAATATTTTTTAAATAACTTTAAATTTCTTGAAACATCATCTGAAGAAAAGTATGAAAATCTCGAACCTTGGATACAATGGGTCTCTTTTTACTCTGGAGAAAAATTTTCTGAACATAAAGTTTCTCATTTAAATGATTTTGATGAAAATAAATGGAACTTTTTTAAGGAACTTGAGTTTAAACACAATAAAAAATTAGCTTTATTATTCCCAATGAATTTAAAAAATAACTTTAATGAAAATAGCTTTTTTTTGCCTGATCCTTGGACTGAAACATTGATTAATGCTGACGAAAGTACTAAAAAAATATTTTATATTTTTAAGAAAATAATTCTTGAGAATGCCGGGAATTATGTAAAATTTTCTGATTTGATATCAATAGCAAATTTCTCTATTTTCAAAACATCATTTTCGTTTAAATTTTTTTTAATTAAAAATTTTCTAAAAATAGTTAAATACAAATTTTATAAAGCAATAATTTTTGACTACCTTTGTTGGGAAATATTTAAATTAGTAAGAAAAAATAAAAATTATGATGTTTTTTCATTATTTTTAAATTCTTGTGCTCATATACAGCACCATTATTTTTTAAATTCTTCAGTTGAAAATTTTGAGAAAAAAAATCCTTCCTGGTATATTAAAAATGTTGACCCTATTCTTGAATGTCTTAAATCCTATGATATTTTTTTAGAAGAATTTAAAAAAGAAAAAAATATTGAATTTTTAATTATTACAGGTTTAAGTCAAACAGCAATTACTAATCCGATATTTTACTATAATTTGAAAGATCATATTGATTTTTTTAAAAAAATTGGTGTTAATTTTACAAAAATTATTAAAAGGATGTCTAGAGATTACACTTTATATTTTGAAAACAAAAACGAAATAATAAATGCTGAAAAAAAAATTTCTTCAATTAAACTTAATAAGCAAAGTGTCTTTAGTTTAAAAATTAATGAAAATAAAGCATATATTGAATTAATATATGATAAAGAAATTAAAGAAGATGATTTTGTAATTATTAATGAAAAAAAATTATATATAAAAGAATATATTAATTTTATTGCTATAAAAAACTCAATACATAACCAAAAAGGTTATTTAATTACATCTATAAAAGATTATAAAGGTCCAATTAAAATTTGGGATATACATAAAAAAATATTAAATAAATATGAGGAATAAAAAAATATTAATCACAGGATCAGCAGGTTTTATTGGTTTTCACCTATCAAAGCTTCTTATCGAGAAAAATCATAAAGTTATTGGTATTGATAATTACGATAAATATTATGATTTAAAAATAAAAAAAAAAAGAACTAGTATTTTATTAAAAAATAAGAATTTCAAATTTCTCAAAATTGATGTTGAAAATGATAAAGAACTTATCAAATTATTTAAAAGGGAAAAATTTTCGTATGTTGTACACTTAGCAGCTCAAGCTGGAGTAAGATATTCTTTTATCAACCCAAAAAAATATATTAATACCAACATAAATGGATTTTTTAATATAATAAATTTATCTAATAATTTTAAAATTAACCATTTTTTGTATGCATCATCTAGCTCAGTATATGGAATACATAACAATAATTATTCATCAGAAATTGATGATGTAGATCATCCATCCTCATTATATGGAGCAACAAAAAGATCTAATGAGTTAATAGCTCACACTTACTCGCAACTTCATGGATTAAGAACAACAGGTTTAAGATTTTTTACAGTTTATGGTGAATTTGGAAGACCAGATATGTCTATTTTTAAATTTTTTAAGAATAATTTAACAAATAAAAAAAATTATATTTATAATTATGGAAATCATTATAGAAGTTTTACATATGTAGGTGATGTAGTTACAGCTGTTTATAAAATTTTAATTAGCAAAAACAAATCCAAAAATATTAAAATTTCAAACTTAAAGCCAGACGTTAATCTTAACAATAATTTTAATTTAGTAAATATTGGGAATGAAAAAGTGATTAAGCTTCTTGAGCTTGTTAAAAAAATTGAGAAGATAACAGGAAAAAAGTTCAAAAATAAATTTTTACCACTTCAAAAGGGAGATACAATTGGGAGTAGGGCCTCATCTAAAAAATTAAGAAAAAATTTGAGTTTCAAATTTAAAACCAACATTGATGAAGGGCTTAAGAAGTTCAGTAAATGGTTCAGTAAAGAAAAAAAATTAATTTCTAAATTAAAATCTGAAGATTAAATTTAATGATTAACTTTAAATTTTTTAAAGTAGAAAGTTTAGCTTTTACAGTATTTTTTTTATGTCCTTTTTTTATAGCCTTAGGCCCAATGTTTACAAATATTTTTGTAATCTTGGTATTTACTCTTTCACTTAGTTGTTATTTGAAGAATAGATATAAATTTTTATTTTTAAACTATGAGAAAGTTTTCTTAATTTTTTTGATATATTTGTTAATTACAAACTTATTAATTTATAATTTACATGGAATAATTAAGGTTATTTATCTATCAATTTTTTTTTTTGTTTTAGTTTGTTTTAAATACATAAAACCTAAAATTATTTTTAGTGAAAAATATATAAAAATATATTTAAGTTTCTTTTTTATTTTAATAATTGATGCTTTTGTACAATATTATTTTGGTAAAAATTTAATTGGATATGAGCTAGCTGAAGGAGATAGAGTATCAGGAATTTTTAACGATGAAGCAATATTAGGGTCTTTTTTTTCAAAATTTTTAATTTTAATAACTTCATTTATTTTGATTGAAAAAAGAAAATTTCCTATTTCATTATTATTAATATTTTACATTATGATAATTTTTCTTAGTGGAGAAAGATCTGCTTTTATCTTTTCGATTATTTTCTTAACAACATATTTTTTTTACATTAAAAAATATAATTATTTATTACCATTAATAATTATTATTATAATACTTAATATCATTTTGTTTAATACAGATTATTTAAAAGATTATAAAAAAAAGTATTTAACTTATATTGGAGATCTTGGAATTTCTAAGTCAATAAGTGAAAAATATTCAACTCAAAAGATTATAGACGTACAACATAGAGAATATATTTTTAATAAGAATAATGAATTATTGAGTGAAGAACAAATTGCAAAAGATTTGGGAATTACTGTTCAAAAGGTTCAAGATTTAAAAGTAAATAACACTATAAAATATGACAGTTTTTTAAATACTTATCATGGAGGTTTATTTGCAAGAGCAATAATTCTTTCAAAGGAAAATTTTCTTTTTGGTCATGGCATTAAAAATTATAGAGTTATATGTAATAAGTCTGAGGGACTAAAAAATGAAAAATTCAACCCAAATTTTGTTTATAATAAAAATATTTACAAATACTATTGTTCAACACATCCTCATAACATATACCTTGAATTATTAGTAGAGACTGGATTTATAGGATTAACTTTATTTATAATCTTTATGGTTTTATTTTTGCTAAATTTTAAAAATAAATCATACAATTATATAGGGAAATCTATTTTATTAACGAATTTTGCTTTATTTTTCCCTTTTTTACCAACTGGAAGTTTTTTTTCTTCACAATATTTTATTTATTTCTTTTTTTTCATTATATTTGCCTCAACTTATTTGAATACTAATGAATATAATTAATTTTTTTGACTTTGGTTTTCTTATCATTTTACTTTTATTTTTAAATTTAATTTTAGGCAAAAGTAGTTTTTTACTAGATACTCCGTCATACAGTAATCATAAAATTGAAAATAATAAAAAAGTTGTTTTATCTGGTGGTTTTTTTATTTTTCTTAGTCTTTTATATTTTAACATTACTAAAGAAATAAATGTTGAAATTATTTATCCATTGTTTTTAATTTTAATTCTGGGCATCTTATCAGATAAAAATATCCTAAAGTCTCCATTAAAAAGACTAATATTTCAATTATTTATTATAACAATTGTTATCATTTTATTTAAAATACAAATATCAAGTACAAGAATAATTTTTATAGATAATTTACTTTCAAACTATTACTTCAATATAATTTTCACTTTATCCTGTCTATTAGTTTTAGTTAATGGCTCAAACTTTATTGATGGTTTAAATGGATTATCTTGTGGTTACTTTTTTTTAGTTTGTATAACAATATTATTTTTAAATTCCTCACCCGAAATAAAATTAGTATATCTTGAAAATTTCTATTATATAGTTCCAATATTATTTATCTTTATATTCTTCAATATATTGAATAAAAACTTTATGGGAGATAATGGTATATATTTTTTATCAGCTTTCCTCGGTATTGAAATTATTAAGTTTTCAAATCTTAATCTAAGTAATATTTCACCAATATATATAGTCTCAATACTTTGGTATCCTGCATTTGAAAATCTTTTTTCTATTTTAAGAAGATTATATAAAAAGACCGAAATTTCAGATCCTGATATTCTTCATCTGCACACTTTGATTTATTATAAAATTAAGAAAAAATTTAATTTAAAATTTTCAAATAATTTAGCGTCATTTTTAATATTAATTTACTGCGTTTTAGGATTTTTATTGTCCAATATTTATCATTATAATTCATCAATTCTTTCAATAATAATATTATTCAATATTATAATTTATTTAATCTCATACTTGTTCTTTAAATATGAAAAGTAAAATTGTTTATGTTCTACATTTAATTATAAGAATTCTAAGATTGGAAAAAATTGTTATTGAAATATGTGATTTATTAAAAATAAAAAAATGGAAAGCTCTACCTCAAAATCTTTTATATGATAATAATGATATAATTAGAGTAAATAAAAATGATGTAATTTTTGATATAAACAGGAATGATTTTACTCAATGGCAGATATATGCTGATTATCCCGAACTTCATTTTGAAGCCTTTTTAAGATCTAAAAAAAAAGGAAATATTATTGATGTGGGTGCTAATATAGGTTCATTTTCATTAATAACTGCAAATTATTTAAAACAATCTTCGAGCAATAATAAGATATATTGTTTTGAGCCATACCAACAGATTTTTGATAAATTAGTAAACAACATAAAGTTAAATAAAAATTTAGAGAATTTTCTAATAGTTGAAGATATTGCTTTAGGTTCAAAAATAGATGAAAAACTAACTTTTAAAATTTTCAAAAAAAATTTAGGTGCAAATTATTTAGAACCTACAAATACCAAGTCTATGCAAAAAGAAGAAAATTTTATACTTGGGGATACCCTTGATAATTATTGTGATAAAAAAAATATAGATAATATTACTTTTATTAAGATAGATGTAGAGGGTATGGAACTAGACGTACTAAAGGGGTCGGCAAATATAATCAAAAAAAATAAGCCTGATATATTTATTGAAATTAATGAAAAGAAATACAATGAAAGAGGTCAATCTTTTAAATCTTACCTTTTTAAATTTGATGAGGAAAAAAGAGATTTTTTTATAGAAAATAAAAATCAAAGAAATTTCGAAAAAATATCAGTTCAAGATATTATATTGTTATTAAATAATAAAAAAAGTAATTTTAATTTACTTATTTCTTAATTTAATTTTACCTAATTCTAAAATAAAAATCTTTATTTCTTTGTGCCAAAAGTAAAATATAAGTAGGAATAGAGAGATTAAAATATTTGAATATATTTGAAAATCTTCAAATAAATAAATTACAGTAAAATCAAATATCACCATTAAATTAATTATTATTACTTTTAAAAATGATATATTTCTTTTTTGTAAGTTGAATGAATATGTTACTAAAATAGAAAATAATAAAAAAGACAATATATAAAAATAGATAAATAAATTTAGATTTGAGTAAAAGTAAAAAAATAAAAAAATAACAACTATGGAATGATAAATAGTATTTCTTAATATAATTTCTACTTTATTCATAGCCATAAAAAACCAATAAAAATATAATTTGATAAATGAATAAAAAGCAAGATAACTGATAGAGAAAATAATTAATTTAAAATCTATATATTTTGGAAATAAAAATTCTAAAATATCAAATTCAAAAATAATTATTTTAAATAAAAAAAATGCAAGAAAAACAAAATAGTAATAATTAATTAAATTTTTATCTATAAATCTTACAAATAGCTCACTATTTTTTTGCTTAAAAATTCTTGCAATAATCGGACCAAGAAAAGTTTCTAAAAAAGCCAAAGGTATCATCATTAAACTGTAAATAGTTAAACCTAAAGCAATAGATGAAGAGATACCATATTCTCCAATATTCATCATTACGAAAATTAAAATATGAATACTAATTAAATAATCAAGAATGTATAAAAAGAAATTAAAAGTGCTTGATCTAATTAATTCAAAATCATTTAAAAACTTAAAATTAATTTTTTTAAATTTAATAAAATAATTTAGAACTATTACAATATTTAATAAACAATATATTTTGATAAAGTTTTCAAAATGTTCAGTAAAAATAAATATTACAAGCGCTAAAAACAATATTATTTTATCATAAATATAATAATAAAAATAATTTTTGTAATTATTTCTTATTCTTTCATAATTAAGGAAAAATATTTTAATCAAATTACATATTATCAAAATAGATATTAGAATTAAAAATTTTTTGATATTTACATTTACAAGTTCATTTCCAAAAATATTAAAAGTCAGTAGAAATATAAGTAAAGGCAATAAAGCAATTGAAACAACATTTATTGAAAATTGCTCGAGTTTTTTAATTTTTACACCTTCTGTTAAAAATCTAGATTGTGAAAAGGAAAAGATACCAGAAATTACCAAAGAAATAGATATAATCGAACCAAATATTGAAAATTCTTTTGGCTCTAAAATTCTAGATAGATATAAAGTGTTTGTTAATGAAATGATGATGCTTATAAAATAAGCTAGTAGCACATAAAAACTATTTTTAATTTTATTTTTCAGAAACTAAGGAATACATTAAAGTAAAAAACATATCAAAATTATTTTAGAATTATGAAAAAAAAATTAGTCATTATCTTAAATGATAGTCTTTCAGATATAATTGAAAAAGGGGAAATTGTTAAAAGATATTATAATCCAAACAATTATTTCAACGAAATTCACTTCATTTTAATTAACCAAAAAAAAATTCTTAATAAAAAAAAATTAAAATTGATGACAGGAAAAGCAAATATTTACATAAATTATTTAAATTTAGATTTAATATCAAAGATTTCTATAATATTTAATTTTTTTACTAATTTACCAAATATCAATAATTTTTATAAAATAGTAAAAAAAATTCAACCAAACGTTATTAGATGTTACAATATTAATTATCCAATTTTCTTGTCATATTTTGCAAAAATTAAGTTAGGAATTCCTTACATTATAAGTCTTCATACATGTCACGAAGATGAAATACAAAAACTAAATATTTTTAAAAGAACAGTTATTGGATTTCTAAAATTTAGAATTAAAACCGTTTTTATTAATAGTTATAAAATTTTACCTGTTTATAAATCAGCAGAAATTTTCTTAAAAAAAATGAATATAAAAAAATATGAAACTTGTTACAATTTTATTGGTAGATTAAAAAAAACTAGAACAAATAAATTGTCAAAAAATAAACTAAAACTTATTTGTACAAATAGACAATATAAAACCAAAAATCCTATAAACATTATTAAAGCTGTTGAGAATATTAACAATCTTCATCTTACATTGGTTGGTAATGGAGTACTTCATGAAAGTTTAAAAGATTATGTTATTAAAAAAAAATTAGAAAATAAAATTACATTTATAAAAAGAATTGCGAATATGGAATATCTAAAAATATTAAATAAAAATGATATTTTAATAATAAATACCGATATGCTTGAATTTGGCAAAAGTGTAATTGAAGCTATGAGTTTAAAAAAACCTGTTATTATTAATACACCTAGGAAAAATATTTTTGAACTTAATAATAGTTTTTGTTTATTTAATTCAAATAGTGCTTCTGGTTATAAAAAATCAATTTTGAAACTATTAAAACAAAAGAATTATCTTAACAAACTTGGAAATAGTGGATTTAAAATTTATAAATCAAAATATGAAAGTAGAAAAATGGAATTTAAACATACGTTAATATATAGTGACTTAATTCATAAACATTGCAAAAACTAATATGTTTTTGTATTTACAAAATTAAAAAATAAAAAAAATGATAATTCAATTAAAAAAGTCTCTGAATGATGCCGGATATATTTTATCAGATAATGTTTACAAAAAACCTGAAAATGAAGACAAATATTCATCAAATTTTAGTAAACAATGGAGAGATTTTTCAAAAACCCAAGTTGATGAATTTAATGGAACTAATATTTCAAAAAATTTATTAAAAGGTGTGATATTTAATGAATTTGAAAACATCAAAAATAAAAATGTTTTAGAGATAGGTTGTGG
>MDTG01374624.1_pt1 | contig 15842 bp, 25 predicted proteins | sample 811421 | NCBI WGS metagenome assembly MDTG01 (sample SAMN05326645, study PRJNA326480) | marine metagenome | isolation source: seawater | place: Pacific Ocean: South East | collected 2011 | reverse complement strand
GGATGGAAAAGGCAGAGTCGGAATTATGGGATTTGCTAAACGTGAAGGCAATAGTTTCAGGCGACTTGGAGGGCCGACATTGAGAATGGCTTTTGGTGGTGATAGAGATAAACTCATAGATCACATGGGAAAAGGTTGGAGTGATACTGAAAACTTCGGCAAAAAGGCAGAGGATAGGTATGTTCGAAAATATCAAGGTAAATTGTATCAATCTAACGAATGGGATAACTTGATTTTCTGGAAAACAAAAGAAGCCGCCAGGATAATGGCGAAGAAAAACAGAGAGAATGGTTTCCTTGTTCGAACTATTGAGGTAAAGCCAAAAATATGGCCGAAAGAAAAACGGGTGACTCGATATGTGAACCTTGTAAGACCTGCTTCTTCACTTTTCGATTCCGAACAATCTAAGAACTCTGCTTGGGGAGATTTGACTGCCGCTAAGACAAAAAAATACGGAATCCTGGCTACACCACATGATAGAATGGTTTACAAAAAGGGTAATATCAACAAAAAGATACCAAAAAGAGTCAATGGAAAAAACCCAGAATACAGACATACATACTACAGGAGGCGGAATAAATGAGCAACAAGAAAATACTTCGCATTCTTGAAAGAAGCGGTCCTATTGATTTGAGTGATCCACTTGAAAGAACTTCAACAATTAGCAAATTGGCTTCTGTTAAGGGAGTATCAAGACAAGATGCCCGAGTAGCGGTTGATGTTTGGGCCAACAACAACAGAAAAAATCCTATCATCAGCAATTCAAAGCAACGTGAAAATGTTGCAGTAATGATTAGCAAACAAGCCGTTGATGATAAATCCAGAGTTCCTTTAGCAAGGGCTTTTGGTGCGGCCAGAGAAAGGTTTGCTACAAGAAATTGGGATTTCAACAAATCAAAGGGAAAAGGCAGAAGGCGTTTTGACGGTTCATGGACTGGTCACATAATTGGAGATGCCAGGAATAGAAAACAGGCAGAGGTTCTATCGGATTTTCTTCGAAGAAATAATGTCGGCAGAGTTAGATTAGTTCCATACAGTGTAGGAAATAAAACCCATTACAGTGTTTATTCAGAAACACCAGTTGATATTGCGAACCAAAACCACGTTTACAATTCCATGAGTCATTCACCTGGTCTTCAAAGGCGGCTTGATAATGCAGAAGTGATGAGAAGTGGAGGTAAACCGAGAGGTGTTCCTTTGCTAACAACCAAGAGGAATATACCGAAGTTGGGAATAAAGGTTCGAAGAACAGGCGGTAGGAATCACATATTGCCTGAATATCCATACAATTACAAGCCAAAACCAAAGCCACGAAAATCAAAATTAAGGTTCTGGAAACGTGCTTCTTGACTTTAAGATCCCGATACCGTCATAATCGGTTGTTGTAAACTAAAATGCATGAGCACCAAAAGGAGGCGTAATACCAGGGGTAGCCGAGTTAAGCCTCCAACCAGAACTATGACTCAAAAATCATACAATGAATGGAGAGCAATGGCTAAATCAAAAGCACCAAGACAATATCAGATTACGGGCACTTTGAGGAACGGTAAAAGGTTCTCTCCATTCAATACAACGATGCCAGCTAATTACAACATTTGGTCTGGAACTGTTTGGGAGATAATGCCCAATGGAAAAAGAGTAATGGTTCAAAGAATTGCTCCAGGTGGAGTTACATGGTGGCGGAGATCCCAAAATACTGGAGAGGTTCTGAAGTTCAATTCAAAAACAGGAAGATGGGGGAGATAACTTTGAGTTGGAAACCTGTTGATTTGTCTTACAAAGACAACCGTTCAGACAAGGTTTACAAAATAGACGTTGTTGATAATATGGTAAAAATTGAGTATGGGAGAACTGGTTCTAAATTGAGGGTTCAAGAGAAATCATTTGATAATAATTCTGATGCGGTTAAGTTCGCCAAAGAAAAGGAAAAGGATAAGCGTTCAAAGGGATATACAGATACAGATAGTCCATTTATTTCAACCAGGAAATTATCGAAGCGTTCTGGACCTGGAGATGCAAGCAGGGCTTCTTTCATGAATCCAAAGGTAATGAAAGCAAAACGATTCAAGGATCACAAGAAGAAAGTAATGAAACAAGGATACCAAAATTATGGTATAAGCGAAAAGTTGGATGGTTTTAGGGCGGTTTGGGATGGAGAGAAGTTTCTATCAAAAGACGGCAACACATTTGATGCTCCGAGCTGGTTTACAGATGGTTTACCAAAAAACATCAAATTAGACGGTGAATTGTGGACTGGCAGGGATTCATGGGAGAGTGTTGCTTCTATCGCCAGAACAAGCAAGGATAGCCCAAAATATGACGAATCCAGGTGGGCTAACGTTCAATACATGATTTTCGATTCTCCAACTCTATATGAACTCGAAGACGGCATGGGTAAAATGATTGTTGATTTTGAAAGTGCTTATGATGCATTGCTTTCGATGAGTGAACCCAGATACATTGGAGAAGAAATGGTTCTTGCATGGCCTTACAGGTCATTCGACCATGCGGCCAGAGCAAGAAATCTGAAATCTAAGGGCAAATATATGTGGACGAAGAAGGACTTGGTTTCCCACATGAGAGAAATGACCGATAATGCATTTCCAAACTCTGAAGAAGTTAGAAAGCCGATGAATAGCCTAATTGAAATGTTCCAAGCAAAATACGACAACCCACCATACAATAGGTTGAGTTCTAATGGTGATGTTCTTCAACCAAATACAATGCCTAACACATACGGAACTTTCTTCTATGATTCAAAAAGCCAAATTGAAGATGAATTGGATCGCCAGAAAAAAGTCAAACCGAGTATCAAAACTGTTGGTGTTTACGAAACAGATGTTCGAGAAACAGTTCAACAATCGGTTCTGGGAACGTTGGTGAAAACAACACCATACAAGACGACACAACATGGCCTAACAATTGATGCAGACCTGGTAAATCAGTTTGCAGATGTCCCTGTAATTGGTGCAGGGATTGAAGAAAATCTTTGGCTTAATGAAAACACATTGCCCCATCGTTATCGAGTTGTTCCACAAATTAGATATTGGAATGATTTAGAGGGAACTGAAGATGGTTTCAATGAGTTTAACGATTGGCTTGATGATTTCCTAAGTCAAAACATAGTTCCAGCAGGGGGAGAAGGAATTATGTTGCGAGATATGAAAGAACCATACGAATATGGTGATGGAGGGAGTAAGCGATCTAACAATATCTTCAAAGTGAAGCCCGTTGATACAGAAGAAGGTATTGTATCTGGTTATGAAGAAGGACTTGGGAGAAACAAAGGCAGAGTCGGTTCTTTGGTTTTAGAATTGAAAGACAATCCAGAAATTAAGTGGAAATTAGGTTCTGGTCTGAATGATGAGATACGAGAGAATCCACCACCAATAGGCTCTGAAGTTGAATACTTGTTCACTGGTAAAACCAAGAGGGGAATACCAAAAGAAGCCAGGTTTAGCAGGGTTAGAAAACCCTCAAGCTGGAATAACCCAATTAGATACAATAGAATCAGAAATATCAATGGGAATCAATTTGCAGAAATTGGCGTAGCAAAGGGCAGAGAATACGGCAGATTTGTTGCACAAGCAATTAGATCCAGAACTGGAAGAAATGTTCGAGTAATTCCAAAAGCGAGAGGATACTCAATCTATGTCGGCAACGTTAGGAGAAATACGTGAAGGGAAATATGCTTCAGGAGATATTTTCATTGGCTCTAATCCCTTTGATATTCGATGTATTTCATTCCACTTGATGAAGCATTTTTTACACAATGGTTCTCGAATACCATTGACCCTTATTGATGGAACTTTTTCTGGGTTAAATCCCATGAATACACCGCAATTAACACATGAGCCAAAAACCATCATGAAAGCCAATTCATTCACCTGGAATCCAATTCAATTTTGAGCCGTTGCCAGAGTTCACTTTCAAAGTCATTAGAATATGAAACCATTTTTCCCTGGACGGATATTCAAGAATCAATTTTCCTTCATCGTCTTCTTCAACATGAAGGTCATTCGCATTAACAAATGCATCCTTGAGATTGCCCAAACCATAGAAGCGATCATATTCACTTTGATTCGGTTGAGTTAGATTTTTGTTGTGTTCAATTAGTTCAAGATTTGCTGAACTTGACTGTTCAAGCATTCTCTCTCTGGTTGCTTCGAGAACAGACAATGCAGTTCCCATATCGGATAGATTGTAAACAAACTGCATATCTTCTGTATTCGGTAATGACTTGGTGTGTTCAATTATTTGTTCGTGAAGATTTGATATTTCTTCTTCAATTTCCTTCAAATCTTTTGGAGTCCACATATTCAAGCCACCAACCTGGGTGTGAAACCTTCTGCAACGTCAATGCCATCATTCATCACCATATTATGTGCGGCAGTATGCATTTCAAGAACTTCTCTCGCAGTGCTTGTCTTGAGTGCTTCAGTCATAGCATTGTATAGTGACCAAAGATTTCTTTCTTCAAAATCCTCTTGTGGAGGTGTTTGCCATGCTTCTTTGGATCTAAGCAATTGTCTTGGCTTCAGTATTTCTTTACCATAGGCTACACCGAGAATTGCATAGGCTTGTTCATCAGAAATCGTATATTCCTTCATCAATTCTGCATCTTCTGTTATTGAACGGTGCTTTGCTGGAGCAATCAACATTGCATTCTTTACAAGATTTTGAATATCATTCATAGCATCCCCTGTATGCTTTCTGCTAACTCGAATGTCGCCAGAGAAACATAGGTTGTCGCATACGAATACTTTGTTGCCAATACATACACCTGCCGCTAATGACTGATCGTATGAGTTTCGAACACCAATTGAAAGAGCCATTTCATCGAAGTCCTTGTGCTTGTATGATATTACACCGAACAATTTTTGCCCAAATGTTTCACCGCTTTTTGGTGATACTCCCCATGCTTCGTCATAGAAATCATATCCAGGTAGGTTTCTTTCTGCTTGTTGTTTAACCACGTTGATTAGCTCAAGATGCGAAACTGGTTGATATGTCTTGGTTGATTCGGGGATCTTAACGTTTGAAAGTTGTTCGATTGTGGCGGCTACCCCACCTGTATGCAAGCACATCTGGTCTTTTGCGTTCATGGTCTGCCCACCGCAGTTCAGGATATAACCGTTTTGATAATCTATACGTTAGCCGAGCAATAATTGAAATAATCTATCCCTTTACTCGCAGTATTGCTTTCTGTTGAAACCCTGGTCAAAGCATAGTAAATTATCCCAAAGCCTATAACCTTCAGGCTTACCGTTCAAATTATGGCGCAGGTAGGGTCGAATATGCAGATGATGATTGAAAGTGAATATGATGAGGAATTGGATGAATACAATTTTGCCTTTTTCGAAGGGCAGTTTGAAGTGTTCCATGCAAAGAGCATGGATCACAATTACTTCTTCCATAAAGAGCAGATGAAAGAAAAGGTGTTTGATGTTGCAGAAGATTTTGAAGTTGTATTCAGAGTCAATTTTCTTAATGCGTTTTCCTTCACTTCAATTTCGCATGCGCTTTTCAGGTGGACTAATTCTGTTGATGAGTATTGGGTCGAGAGATTTCAAAATGATTATCCTGAAATGAATCGGATTATTGATAATGCAAATGTTGTAGGTGAAAAACATCGAAGCACTTCTGTTGGAGATTTGATTTGTGATGTAACAAATAATACCTGGTATGTTTGTGCACCTTTTGGCTGGAAACGGCTCAAGGTTGCCTCTGGAGTATTCCATGAAGGTGAATGGTTGTGCAACTGCATTCGTTGTGCTGATGAAGGTGAAGACAATGGAGATGATTACTGTTTCAAAATTGCACGTCACGTTGATGAAGAAGGGAATCATTTCTGCGAGTGTGGATCTAATTCTTCTGGCATCGTTATTGTTCCAATTGACCAGGGCAGAAGTTACTGCGTGGATTGTAAAGGGTGGGTCTGAAATGAGTATCAAAGTTACACCACTTGAAATGAACATCATTATGCAACTTGTTCACAATGAGTTCAGCGCAGAAGGTCATGGTCTGGGTGGATACATTTGCCATAGAGAGAATGATATGAAGAAGGCGAGAGGCGCAATGGCTTCTTTAGTCCAGAAAGGTATTGTTGATGGATGGGATGATGAAACTGGTGATGAAGCAACATGGGGTTGCTTGAATGTTGGAATTGCTTGTGAAAGAGTGGATGGGCTTTACGGTCCAGATCCCTGGGCAGAATATGGATTTGTATTGAAGGACTTCGAGGTGGTTGTATGAGTAAGTTCCCACTACAGGACTCTCCTGAATGGGAGAAAATCGTTGATGAGGCTTATGAGAACTTATCCGAGTGTGCAGAATGTGGTAAAGATTCAATCATTACATTGCCTCCAAGCATTGAAGTTCATTCTGATGGATTTACAACTCTCCGAGCTAAAGAAACATATTGTTGCGATCCTGAATGTTCAAAGGAGGATTCTCTATGACTCTTGTTGAAACATGGACTTATGCTGGATTACGTGCTCAAGGCAAATCTGTTCACTGGGTATGTCCTAACGGAGAGTTTTGCTCATTTGGTGCAACGAAGGCAACAAAGGCGGTTGCAGTTGGTTCAAAGTATGAGATTTCAAATGTAAAACGTGCCGAAGATGGAACTGTTGAATCTGCAAACTTTGGAAATAAGAAATGGATAGCGAATCCAGATAGGGATGAAGATGAAGTTCGAAGGTGGACTCTTGAGGATCAAGTTGCCAGAGGTTTCACAATGAGAAAAAGAACGGTGAACAAACTCAAGAAAGAAAACGAAGGCGATTTGTTAAACATGACCATCAATGATTTACAGGTTATGAGTCAGGGCATGAACATTTCAGAACGTTCTATCCTGGCTTCTATGGTGTTGAGGTGGCTTCTATGAGTGAATACACAAGAATTAGTGAATGCGGCAAATATGGCCGAAAGGCAAATGGTGAATTGTGGGCAAATATCACTTCTGAATATGCTTATCATGCTGGATACATCATGGGTGATGATGAAGGTGCATTCTATTCAGGTATTGACGCACATGAAGAAGAAATGCGGATAATGATGGCTGAACTTCAGGGGGAGTTAGAATGATTGCATACGTTTTTCCAACAAATCAAGAAGTTCCTGTAAAGGACATATCCAGAGATGAACCATTTTCTCTAAGTGAATTACAGGAATTAGTTGGTGGATATATCCAGGTAATTGGATTAAAGAGTTTGAACTTTTCATATCGTGATATTCACATAGATCACAAAAACCTGATTATGATTCTAAATGAAGAAGGAAAAATTAGGGGTCTTCAACCAAATATGGCTGGAACAGTCATTATGAGAGCCAATGGGTTTGATGATTTTGCAGTTGGAGATGTTATTGTCTGCGATTCGAGGCTATTGAGATGAGTAAGTTTTTCAGAATGCTCTTTTCTTTGATCGCTTTGAAGTTCGTAAAGCGAAATAAAAGTTTCAGAGATGAAAACATATCATACATCTGCCCACATTGCGGTTACGAGAACAACGATTTCCAGGTATGTGATTGTGTTTCATGTGCTTGTGGGCGTTTGAGCATTTCTGAATGCGAAGGTTGCATTGACGGTGATGCGTCTTGTGAAGTTCATTGTGTATGCCCTGAAGGTGATTTTTGATGGATAGTGTAAAAAAATCATTGCGAGCTAAAATGCTAAAACGATTAAACGTTCCAAAGAAGACAACTTGTAGGATCTGTTCGACAAAGTTCTCAAACCCGTTACTTCAGGGCAGTTCAATTATTACAACAACGTGCCCTAAATGTCGAGCAAATATGTTGAAGTCCAAGAAAACCAAGAAAACCAGGAGGGCCAGAAAATGAAAGTAATCAAGTGTTTAGAATGCCTAAAATGGGGAGTTACAATTGAAGAAGACGGGTCATGCTTGTGTTGTTCTAATCCACCAAAGCCAAATGTTCGAAGCAGAATATGTGCACACCCTGGTTGCTCAAAAAGAACTGATTTGAATGCACAAATTAGCGTTGAAGCACATCAAGACGTTGATGCAGAAGCGGCAATAGAAGCGGTGGGCAGATTGTTTCATGCTATGTTTTACATTCATGGTGGAGGTCTATGCGAAGATCACATAGAGGAATACCTGAACCGATGCCATAGTGAAGGTCACATGGGAATGATGGTTGCAGGTTGCGCCAGTGAATTGAGAGATGAAAAGTTCAGGGGTGATTGGGAATGAGTTATCCAGTTAATGAAAAGGAAATGTGGTTCGATAGATACATGGATGAGCCATTTGATGTGGTTATTGATACAGAAACTACGGGTCTTGGGAGAGATTCACAAATAGTCAGTATTGGTTGGGCATTTTCTGTAAAGCGTGATTATGCATACATGAAGGATGGAACTGTTGAGGTTTATTCTGGTAGTTTTACAGTTAGGCCAGATATGGAGCGCATTGCTAAACAAGAACAAGACGATCTAATTACTGCACTTCGAATAAATGGAATCAAACTCGAAGAACTTGAGAACCATGAAATTGAATATCAAAACGTTTGGTATAACCTTGAAAATAGAATCAAACAAATGATGCGAATGGCTGGACTTCACCCAACATCGAGAATGAAGTTGCGATTTATCGCATATAATCGTGGATTTGATTATGTTCAGCTTGGGAGATTACCTGATACAATTGAATTGTGCAATTCGATGCCCAGGACTATCTTTGAGGATACGGATTGTGATACATACCAAAGGTGTGGTGAACCTGCATCTTCATGCTTATGCGATTCTCGACCTGGATGCATAATGCTGAATCATTCTGAATGGAAAATGGAACAGGGTTGGGGAACAAGGTGGTCAAAATTAGTTGATGCTTTCAATACTCATTTTGGCTCTATATCAGATAAGCCATCCGACAAAAATGCACTTCAATTCTATTGGATAAATTGGGATAATTACGAGGGATATTACAGGGATGAACCCAAGAAGATACTCCTGGATAAAATTACAAGTGCAGAATTGCAGGTTAATGCCCACGATGCTGAAATTGATTGTTTGATGGCGGAGATCGTGAATTATCACCTGAAGGTTTGGAGGGGATATTGATGGCTTCTCTCGAAGTAATGATTTGGTCCTATGGTGGAATACCAGAACCTTTGGTTTTCGTTTCTAAAGAAGAAATGCTGAAGGAATGGAGAGAGGCACATGATGATATTTACTCGACACCAAAAGAGCGTGGAGAAAATTATCCATTGGTAAATGAAACAATCAAGGATGGATACATGGACGGACATAAATCTGAAGCATGGATGCGTGATGCAGTAATACCTGGTATTGTTCTTAGTCCAAATGATATTCTTCAATTGATGGATGAATGGATCGCTGGAAACATTTCAGATAGTCCTGTTATGGTTAAAATAATTGTAAATGGATACATGACCATCGTTAAGGAACAAATTGTAAATGAAAACCGAGTTAAGTTTTCACATCTATTTCCAGCCATCTGCGACAAATGCAAAAAAGGAATGTATAGTGGTTATACGGACGGTCAAGGTTTTCTCGCATGCAACAATAGATGCCTGTTTACTGATGGATATACAAAAGAGCAGTTCGATATTGATTACAAAAATGGTCATTGCTGGTGGACTGAATGGGAGGACTGGATTGATGCAGAAACTCCAGTAATCGAAATACTTGACCGTTTACCTGAAGCAAAATCAATAGTTGATTCACTAACAAAAATTGTTCATGGGGTTGATGAAGAATGAGAAGAACATACATCGTTATTGGCGGCAAAGTATTCACAAGAACCTATGCTGAATCAGTTAAACATGATATGTTCGAACATTGGGAGGCCAAATTGAGAGAAGATGGCTGGACTCATTTCGAGCAATTGCAGAGGATGGAAAATGGTGAAATTGTTTGGGATATTTACGCATGGAGGAAATTAGAATGAGATTTGATGTAGCGAAGTTAATTGCAGAAAAAGCAACCTATGGTGTGGATTGGGTAATTGAAAAAGTTGGAGATATTCATGCTATTTTTGGTTCAACAACAACAGACCCAAAAACACCACAATACGTTGATTTTGTTTTCACAAAAGAAGATGGAACACTTGGAACTGGTTTTGAGGTCGGTTTGCCTATGAGTAAATTGGCTGAATGGATTGGAGAAGAAAATCACGCCAAGCTGAATACAGAAGAAAGAGCATTAGCAACCCTTTACATCATCCGACAATACATGATGGATACAGATGATCCAATTGGTTTAGCCCATGATTGGGATGAGTATGAGTTCATGAAATACCATTTTCCTGAATATGTTGGCATCCAGGTAATCGAGATTATGCCTTTGGGCAAATGTTTTGTTGAGATGATTGATGGTGCTGGAGATGATATTACTATTGAAGTAACTCAATTGGCTAACAGTGGGAAACCAATTGCGATATTCAGAGGCGTTTTGGGGTTGGTGGAATAATGGCTATTTGTTGCGATTGTGGAACATCAATGAAACATTCATTCATCACCAATGGTAAAGCGAGATGCCAGCCATGTGATGCTGGATATTCTCGAAGGAGGTTCTTTGCTGAAAAAGCAGAACGGGAAAAAAATATGCCAGACCCCTTTTCACAAATGGGTGGATTGTGTTTTCTTTGTGATTCTCTCGCACACTATGGGGTATTCAGGGAGATCGCCAGAGATGGAGGCAAAGAAACGTGCAAAACGTGGATTTGTTGGCCTTGCCATACATCAAGGCCGACTTTGCATGATTTTGTGCCTGTAGCACCCCTTAGAGGCGTTGATTTCCCATCACATGAGGGATTGGGGGTTGAGGAATAATGTCGCCATCACAATGGTTCATGGCTTTGGCTTGTTTGCTTTTCGTAATTGGTGGAATTGTTACTTTCTTTGAGAGCAAAAATTGGAGAGTTGCAGTTGCTATGATATTCATTGGTTTAGCCAATGCACTTCTTCTTTGGGAGGCTTCAGCATGAGAGAAAAGTTCGAACACCGAGGTAGCCTTGATGCAGTTAGATCTAAATTAAAAAGAATCAAAAAGAAAAATCCGAGATATTTCATCATTCGAGATTTCACAATCAAGGATGCACCATATCCAAAAGGAACATACATATTAACATCGAAGGTGAAATAATGGCTAAAGATAGAAGATACAAAGTGGATCGTCAAATGATTATGAGTATGAGAAGAATGAGGGCAACAGGGGCTTCATACAGAGCCATTGGCGAGGCTCATGGCGTATCTGGTGCAACTGCCCTGTATTGGATAGATGATTCCCAAAGAGCAAAGCAACGAGCTAAGAATGCAAAAAGAACTTATTCTCCTGGTGATAAACAGAGAATATCGAGAGATATGCAGAAAAGAAGGGATAATTGGAAAGATGAGCCTGATATGAGATTGAGGCACACTATACAATCTGCGAAGGATGAGAAGCGTTCGACCAGGAGAACCGTAAAGGGTATGAAAATGGATGAAGCAAAGCGTTTGTTGAAATCTGGTAAATTGAAGAAAGACAATAACAAAATTGGTGAATAATATGATTCCAAGACATAGATTTAGAAAAGAAGAATTGAAAGATTACGTTGTGGATGAGTTGAAAGGAATTGTTGAAGAAGCCAGAGAAGGTGGTTTCTTCAGCATAGATGATATTGAAGAACTCGCAGATGATATTGAACGTTGCGAATTAGTTGGTGATTCTGTTGCCCAGAAAATTAAGAAATACGAAAAGAGGGATTGGTTGATGTTGGTTGCCGCTTGGTTCTTAGTTCCAATAATAATCATATTTTTGCCGTTTGCATGGCTTTACAACAAACTCAAACTGTGAATGTAATCTGATTGATTAGGAATATGTGAAATATGAAAATCGTGGTGGATCTAAATGATGGATGATGAAGATTTCAATGAGTCAATGCACATGATGAACGAAGTTTGTTTCGATGAATTGCTATTCGAAGTCAGCCTAAAGTTCCATACAGGAACTCAATTTGTATCCAGAAAACTCGGCCAGCCAATTCCTTCGAGAATGGATGAAATGTCTGAAGAAAATAGGCATTCTCTAATCAATCATGCTTTGGAATTGATTACAAATAACGTGAATGATTTTGATACAGTCCAGGTATGGATTGAAGAAGAAAACATACTGATATTCTTGCTTGTAGCCAGAGATAATTCTATTCCTGAAGAAGTTGAAGTTGATTTCATTGGTAACATACCGCCAGAGAACTCTGTAATTATTGATGCTCAACCCTATTCTGATTATGGTGGCGAACCATCAAATGATAGTGTATATCGTTACTTCAATAGGATCTAACTGTAGGTATTCTTTTTCTCGATGGTCTTGAAAGTAATCCAACAGTTGCTCCAGATTTTGTTCGTGCATAAACTCCTGGTGTGTAAACTGCCCATGCTTTTCTGCTCTTGCCTCCGACTGTTGGCTTGTGCTCGACAATTCTTGCTTTTCTGCCAGATGTTCGAAGGAGTTCTGCGGTTCTTTCTGCCGATGCCCTTGATACCTTAGATTGAATTGGAACGAACTTCTCTCCGTCAATTTTTCTTTGGCCCAGGATGCTTGGGTCTTTCTGCGCTCTTTTCCTGTATTCTTTGAGATTATCCACATCAATTACCCCTGTTCCATACAATACGAAACCAGTTGTATCCCTGGTGGCTCTCCCCTTCGCTGAAAGACCAACAACAGATTTTGGTGGGTCAAGAAATCTTAGGTCATTCCTGTCGCCATCAATAACGTTCCAAATCATGCCTCCTTGTGGACCCCATTTGTTTGGTAGTTCAGATTTCTTATCGAATACAACTGCTACGTTTTGGCCCTGTTCCATAGCCTTCTTTACGAACCTTTCATTGTCTTCAGAACGTGAAAATACAATTTGATAATTTGGTTCTGGTTTTTTACCTCTGTTGGGGATTTTGGTGTAATCGTAAAATTGGATATTTGGGAATCGCTGAAATATGTTCTTCTTGTCTGGGCCATACATGATTTTCTCCCACTTAATATCTGAAGTTCCATTTAGCCTGAATGTCGGAGTTAAACCTGCCCTTTCAGCATTGGCGATTGCCTTTCTTATTTCATCTTCGAGCCTAAGCATGAATGCTTCACGATCACCAAAATAAAACTCTGTTCTTTTGGCTCTTGCATTGATTACACTTGGCTGGCAACCAAGACCTGAAGTGTTTAGACAAGCGGCCGCACAACCAATTGATGCTGATGGGCATACATTGTTTCCAGATATGTTTGCTGGTGCAAGGTGGAGAATCCAGGTTCGATAGCCATATTTTTCCCCTTTCTGCGTTTTGAAATTACTTGTTCCAAGAAGGCTTTTCACATTCCACTTTTCATCCAATTCCTTATTGGATAAACCCTTTCGCTCAATCGCCATCATTACACTGTGGATCTATCTTAGTATTTCACATTCAGCTTGGTTATGAATCTGATCGCACACTTCTGAATGCTCCTTTGGGTAATTCACTTGGTTTTTTGCTAACATCTGGAACTTTAGAATCCCACCTGGATTTCTTCTTTTCTTCTTTGACTTCTGGAGGAATCCAGCCACGAATAATTTTGATGCATGATATACAGGCCGCAATAATCAGAATCATACTCATACCCAGTATTATGTCGTATGCGAGAGGCAATCCAGGGTTTTCATCAATAGCATTCTTCATTCCATCTGTTGCAGACCATATCGTGAATACCAGGGAACAATAGAGTGCACCCATCAGAATAATCATCAAAGACACCGCCCACCAGGTCTTCTTCATTTTTGATTTCATTATCCTGTAATTCTTCGCTTCTTTTTTTTCTTGTATGCTACTCAAGCTGATATTCCCTCCTTTCTTGTAAAATTAGATCAGCACCGCTTGACTGAAACTAATTTTGTCTTGTTCTAATTGATTTTTCTTTTGAAGCTGATTGTTTTTCAATTTGTATTTCTGTTTATCAGCACCAGGATACTGGGTCAAAGTCAAGATATTCTGGATTATTTTGTCTGATCTTCTTCGATTTTGTCCTTTAACTGATCCCTCTATTATTCTAATTGTCTTGTCGAACCAAGTAACTCGCGCGTGTGATAAAGCAAATACATTAGCACCCGAAATTACAGGATTAGGATACAAAACCGAGATTTTCTTATTCAATATCAATCACCCCTGCGCCTAATCCATAAATTACGGGCGACTTATTGCGTGGTGGTAGTTCTGATTTCAACAACTTTGCCGCTTCTTTGATGGTATCATTTGTTCTTTCGAACTTGTTTCTATGACCCCAACGTTGGAGAGTTCCACCACCGCCCATTTTTTCCCTCTTAGCACCTTCAGCACCATTCAATGCTTCTCCTATTGCGGCCCATTCCATTCCAGCACCGCGCATGATATGTCTGCATATACGGTCAAGTATGGTATTCTCATTACCTTCTTCTGGTCTTGTTCCCAATGCCTCTCTCCAATGCTCGACCTTTTCTTGGTCTTCTATGTCTTCGAATATCTTATCGCATATCGGTTGTGCATAGTGCCTTGCTCTGAATAATACACATTCAGGAGGCCAACCTGCGGCTGATTTCATTAGGCTTCTTTTTCGCTTCTCTGTTTCTCTCCAATCCATCCATGATGCTGGTGTAGTTTCGAAGAGGGTTAGCCATGTTCCTGGACTTCCTTGATCCTCATTCAATTGCGTCATGGCTATTCCTGGGTCGTCACGCCTTAATTCAGGAATCAGTTTTCTGTATATTTCTCTGAATGTTTTTACAGGCATATCATCTAATCTTTCTCTAAGTTGCCTCAAACCAGAAAATCGGTCTAACGTAAGAGCGTCCATTTCTCGCCCACGTTTTGCCGCCATTTTTGCTTGGACCATGTTCATGATAGTCCAGACGTTCATGTGTCTGGAACGGGTCAGTTTTTCTGCCCATTTCTTTTGTGCTTTTGAAACCGCACCGCTTCTAAGTGCTAAAGGAACTTCATCGTATATTTCCAACAATGGGAATGATGCCGTTTCACGATCTATCACATACCAATCAGGACACCTGAACCAACCTGGTTCTGAAGGCACGTATCCATTTACATCACCGTAAACATATATTCTTGGTGAACCAAACTCTTGTGATAGTTTCCAATTAACCGCAGATTTTAGCCATTGTTCTCCAGCACCATAACTGAATACACTTTTTCCCATTCCTCTATCGCCATATACCCACATAATATCTGGTTTCCATTCGCAACAGAATCCCGTCATTAGAAGGTTTGAAGGATACAGAATTAGTGGTGGTGTTTTTCTTCGGCCATCATTTACCTCATCAAGTGAATCGTCATTGCCCACTGTAATTACTTTTGAATAAGGACACCACCTGGAGAAGAACCATTTGAGAACTGTTAGATCCGCACCGCCTTCACAATATGTTCGATATACCCTTCTAAGGTGTGCAAATATGGCTGGCGGCATTCCCCTCTCAATGCAAACTTTGTTGAAATCAGACCAATTAAGGTATTTTTCTCCACCAGAAGCCATTTTAATCAAATCCCATTTCATTCTTCTTCTGAATCGCCCAACGCTTCATCAATATCTGCATCAACTACTTCATCAAAGATTTGTTCAATAGCATCTTCTTCATTCCATTCTATTTCTGCAAGTTGCATAATGTCCTGTTCAGAAAGTGTTGGGTCATGATTCTGCATCAATTCTTCAAACTCGTCAAAAGATGGATCTTGAGTTTCTGTTATTCGAAGATAACATTCTTCGCACATTTCGATTAGATATTTTCCTTGTTCATCTTCACCAATAACGAACTCTCTGTTTTCACCGCATTCATTACAAATGCCTGATAATTCTGGTTCATCATCTGGGT
>MDTG01300641.1_pt1 | contig 15843 bp, 18 predicted proteins | sample 811421 | NCBI WGS metagenome assembly MDTG01 (sample SAMN05326645, study PRJNA326480) | marine metagenome | isolation source: seawater | place: Pacific Ocean: South East | collected 2011 | reverse complement strand
TTGCCCCGTTGCCGGTTTTCAAGACCGGTGCTTTCAACCGCTCAGCCATCTCTCCTTAAGATGCTTACTATAGTTTCATAATAAAAAAGTCAAAATATTAACAAATATATTATTTCCTTATTAGTGATAGTTTTGGTATTTTTAAATATGTTTTTAAGATTTATATTAATAATTACTTTTATTTCATTCAAATTATTTGCAACTAATTGTGAAAAACCAAAAATGCCAACTCAAACTGAATGGAATTCTTGGTTAAATAAAATTAAATTTGAAGCAATACAAAAAGGTATTAGTGAAAAAATAGTATTAGAAAATCTAAAAAATGTTAAACCTCAGAGTAAGATTATAATGAGAGATAGATGTCAACCTGAGTCTACAATAACTTTGAATGAATATCTTTACTATAGAGTAGATAAGTCTCGAATAATAGCTGGAAAAAATATGCTAGAAACACATAAAGAATTACTTAAAGAAATTAGTGATTATTTTAATATTCAGCCTAGATTTATTATCTCGATATTAGGTATGGAAAGTTTCTACGGAAGAAATCAAGGAAAAATTAATACTATTGAAGCAGTTACTACTTTAGCTTTTGATAGAAGAAGAAGTGATTTTTATAAAAAACAACTTTTTGCTGCTTTAGAAATTCTTGATAAAAACTTGGTACCAAAAGGAAAATTAATAGGCAGTTGGGGAGGAGCAGTGGGAATGACCCAAATGATACCTACAACATTTTTAGAAACAGCATATGATTGGGATGGCAACGGAATTGATATTTGGAATAGTTATGCTGATGCATTTGCTAGTACAGCAAATTATTTAACATCTCTTGATAATAATCCTTGGTATTCAGATAGCACATGGGGTAGGGAAGTTTTACCTCCAGATAATATATCAGCAATTTACAAATCTTTAAAACAAACAAATCCTAAAGGTTGTGGGGCGGTTAAAAGAAGGTCAAAATCATTATCACTATCAGAGTGGAGTAAATTAGGATTTACTAAAATTAATGGTGATCCTTTACCAATTAGGGATGATTTAGAAGCTAGACTAATTGCTCCTGATGGAATTGATGGAAGGATGTTTATTGTTTATCCTAATTATAAAAATATTTTATATTATAATTGTTCTTCATATTATGCTGTATCAGTTGGATTATTAAGTGATAAAATTTCTAATTAGTTTTGTTCTTTTAATAACTCTTTTTTCTTGCAAAGAATTAAAAGAAAATAAAATTACATCAAATATTAATAAAAATTTAAAAAATGTTGAAGAAGCTATAAAGAATAAAAATACGAATAATAAGATTACAACAAAATCTGAAATTAATAAAAATGAAAAAATTTTTTATTACTTAGGTGATCCATATTTTATTGAAGGTGTTAAATATGTGCCAGAGGAAAATTATAATTATTCTGAAATAGGAATATCTACTTTTTATGGAAAAGAATTACATAAAATTAAAACAGTCAATAATGATCTTAATAAAGTAACAGAATTATTAGGAAGGCATAAAACCTTGCCAATTCCTAGTATGGTAAAAATAACTAATTTAGACAACGGATTATCAATTAATATTAAAATTATTGATAGACATAACGACAATACTTCTCTTATTCAAGTCTCAAGAAAAGTTGCTCAGTTATTAGGTTTCTACAAGGATAAAATTGCTACTGTTAAAATAGAAATTTTACCTGATGCAAGTAAGCAATGGAAAAGTGTATTAATGAGTTTAAATGAACCAGAATTTGACAAAACAATATCTTCAGCACCTACTGAAGATGTATCAATATCTGATATTGATAACTCTAATATTTCATCAGATAATGATGATGTTAATAATTATAATCCTATTGAGCTAAGCTCTGAGGAAATTAATGAATTCAAATTGTTTTTAAAAGTTCTAAAATTCAACAATTATGATGATATTAGATCGTTAATGGAGCCTTTATCAAATGAAATAAAATATACTTCAGAGAAAAATAGTTCTTATTATGATTTAATAATTGGACCAATAGATAAAATTGAAATAAATAATTTAGTTTCATACTTTATATCAAAAGGTTATAAAGAGACAAAAATTATACTAAAATAATCAAATAATGGTCATAATTATAATATATTGAATAATTTATGTTTAAATACGCTTTAATTTTAATTTTTTTATTATTTAGCTCCAAATCATTTTCAATAGATACAAAGGCAGCTCAAGCTATTGTTATGGACTATGATACTGGTGAAATATTGTTTAATAAAAATTCTAATGAAAGAATTATTCCTGCATCTATGACAAAAATCATGACTGTCTATGTTGCTTTTGACAGAATAAAAAACACTGATTTTTCTATTACAAATAAATGCATAATATCTCCAAAGGCTTATAAAATGGGTGGGTCTAGAACTTTTTTAGAAATAGATGAACAAGTTTCTGTTGATGATTTATTAAAAGGGATAATTGTGCAATCGGGAAATGATGCTTCTATAGCTATTTCAGAATGCTTAGGTGGCACAGAAGAGGATTTTGCAAAATTAATGAATGTATATGCTAATCGCTTAGGCATGCAAAATTCAAATTTTATAAATTCATCTGGATGGCCAGACGAAAATCATTATTCAACGGTCCACGATCTTGCAATACTTTCAAATGCATTAATTCGAGATTTTCCAGATTTATATTCATACTTTGCTATGAAAGAATTTACTTATAATGACATAAGTCAGCCTAATAGAAATAAATTATTAAATCAAGTTGATGGTGCTGATGGCTTGAAAACAGGATTTACTAAAAAATCTGGTTGGGGAATTGCAGCAACCTCACTAAGAAATAATAGAAGAATTACTGTTGTAATCAATGGTACTAATAGCTCTCGTTCAAGATTAAATGAATCATCTAATCTAATTAATTGGGCTTTTAACCAAACTTCTCAAAAAGTATTAATTAATAATAATCAAATTATAAAGGAAGTTGATGTTTGGTTAGGTACTCAACCCAAAATCAATTTAATTAGTTCAAAGAAAATAATTTCTACTTTGTCTTTTGATCAAATTCAACTAATGAAAAGTAAAATTGAATATACTAAACCAATAGCTGCGCCTATAATTAAAGGTAAAGAATATGGTAAATTATTTATTGATATTGAAGGTAAGCCAAATATAATTGTTTCACTAGTTGCAGAAAAAAATATTTCTAAAGTAAATCCTCTTATAAAGATTATCGCAGCAGCAAAATATTTGTTATTTGGCACTAGTTTAGATGAAAATTAATAAGGGCTTATTTATTACTTTCGAAGGTCCAGAAGCCAGTGGTAAATCATCACAAATTTTATTATTAAATAAATATTTAAATAAGAATAAGATCCCATGTGTTATTACTAGAGAACCAGGAGGAACAGGATTAGCAGAGAAACTAAGGAAAATTATTTTAAATAATAAATCAAATATAAATAATATCGAAGAAATTTTATTATTAATGGCAGCAAGATCAAATCATATCAATAACGTTATAATTCCAAATTTAAATAAAGGTAAAATTGTTATTTCAGATAGATACGCTGATTCTACTTTTGTGTATCAAGGGTTTGTAAATAAGTTTGGTATTGATAAGGTTAAAAAATTACATTCAGATATTTTAGATGATTTCTATCCTGACTATACATTTATTTTTAACTTAAAGGCAAATGATATTATCAAAAGAATAAAAAAAAGGAAATATAAAAATAAGTATGACAAAACAAAAATAGATTTTCATGAAAAAGTTATTAAAGGGTATAAAAAAATTTCTAATTTAAGTAGATATATCAATATCGATGCTTCATTAAGTAGAGATATAATACATAAAAATATTTTAAAATTTTTAAAATTATAAAAATGATTGAGCTAATAGGTTATAATGATCAAATTAATTTATTATTAAATAGTTATAAAACTAACAATTTACACTCATCTATAATTTTACACGGACCAAAAGGAATCGGAAAAAAATTATTTGTGTATAAATTTATTAGTGAAATTATTAAGTTAAATTTTAAAGATAAAAATTATTTACATCATATAAATTTATTAAAAAACAATTCACATCCTAATATTAGGCTAATAAAAAAAGAAATTAATCAAAAGACCAAAAAATTAAATAATAGTATTTTAATTAATCAAGTTAGAAATTTAAAAAAATTTTGTAATGAAAGTTCTTCAATAAAAGATATTAATAAAATTATAATTATTGATAGTGCTGATGATTTAAATATTAATTCAGCAAATAGTTTGTTAAAAACCCTTGAAGAACCTAAGAAAAATACTTTAATATTTTTAATTTCCCATCAATTATCTTCATTACTACCCACTATTAGATCAAGATGTCTAAAGGTAAAATTTAATAAACATTCTTATGAAAATTTTAAATCTATTTTAGATAAACAAATTAATGAAATAAAGATAGAAGAAATTGAATTTTATTATGATTTAACTTCTGGCTCTCCCGGAAATTCAATATCATTCCATAATAGTAATCTCATGGAAATATTTGATATGACACTTAATATTTTTACCTCAGAGAATATAAATAATCAATCAATAGAACTATCGAATTTAATATCAAAACTAGATAATGATAGTTTTAAAAATTATTTATCTCTACTTAAATCTATTATTATAACATTAAATAAATTAAAGTTTAATGATTTTGAATTAAACAATTATTTATCTAATAAATTTAAAATTTTAAAAAAAATATCAGAATCTCTAACAAAACAAAATCTTATTGATAGATTTGATTTTTTATCTAATAACGAGAATGATTTATTTACTTACAATCTTGATAAAAAATTATTTATGTTGAAATTTTTAACTTCTTAATATGAACATTTATATTACAACGCCTATATATTATACCAATGACATTCCACATATTGGGCATGCTTATACAACTATAGCATGTGATATTATATCTAGATTTAATAAATTATCTAATAATGACGTATTTTTTTTAACAGGAACTGATGAACATGGTCAAAAAGTCGAAAAGGCTGCAAAAAATGCTAATCTTGATCCAAAAATATTTGTAGATAAGTTATCAATAAATTTTGAAAAATTAGTTTCAGATCTAGGCTGTGATATAACAGATTTTATTAGAACTACTGAAGAAAGACATATTAAATCTGCACAAGCATTATGGAACAAGCTTGTTGAGAAAGATCAAATTTATAAATCCTATTATGAGGGTTGGTATTCTATTAGAGACGAAGCATTTTATCATGAGGATGAATTAATAAAAATTGATGAAAAATTTATTACACAAAACGGATCACCTGTAGAATGGGTTAAAGAAGAAAGTTATTTCTTTAAATTATCAAATTGGGAAAAAAAGCTTTTGAACTACTATGAAAATAATCCACAAAAGATTTCTCCTAAAAGTAGGTACAATGAAGTAATTAGTTTTATTAAAAGTGGCCTTAGAGATTTATCTATTTCCAGAACAACTTTTAAATGGGGAGTCAAAGTTCCAAATAATGAGAAACATGTTATGTATGTGTGGATTGATGCACTTTGTAATTATTTAACGGCCATTGGATATCCTAAAATAAATGAATCAAAATTTAAAAAATATTGGCCAGCAATACACATAGTTGGAAAGGATATTTTAAGATTTCATGCTGTATATTGGCCTGCTTTTTTAATGGCAGCAGAATTAGAATTACCAAAAAAAATATTTGCCCATGGGTGGTGGACTAACGAAGGAAAAAAAATATCTAAATCATTGGGTAATAGTATTGATCCTTATGAAATAATTAATGATTACGGTTTAGATCAAATGAGATTTTTTCTTTTCAGAGAAGTTCCTTTTGGTAATGATGGAGATTTTTCAAAAAGTGCAATTTCTAAACGAGTTAATGCAGATTTATCAAACAACTATGGTAATTTAATTCAAAGAATATTAACTTTTATAGTAAAAAATTGTGACTCAACAATAGCACCATCAAGTCAATTTAATGAAGTTGATAAAAAATTGTTGGAAGAATTTAATTTAATATTCGATTCTTATTTAAATTTTATGAACAATCAACAAATTGATAAAGCAATTAAATTAATAATGGATCTATTATCATTAACTAACGCATATGTAGATGAGCAGGCTCCTTGGAGTCTAAAAAAAACTGATCCTAGAAGAATGAAAGTTGTTCTATACATAATTGTTAATATAATAATTAAATCTACAATTATGCTATATCCAATAATACCTGGAAGTTCAAAAAAGGTGCTTTCTTTTTTTAATATCAATATTGATGAAATTTCATTTGAGAATTTTACAGATTTAGTTGATTATAAATTGCACATTAATAATCATTCACCAATATTTCCTAGAATTGAATAATGATTGACTCGCATTGTCATCTAAATTTTGAATCGATAGCTAAAAATATTCATAAAATTATTGATAATTCAAAAAAAAATAATGTAACCTCAATACTCTCTATTAATACAAATCCAGGGGATTTTGATAAACATATAAAACTAATAAAAAATTATAATGGAATATATATATCTTATGGCTTACACCCATGTGAAGTAAAATCAAATGATCAACTATTACAATTAAATTTTGATGATTACTGCAATCACCCTTTAGTTGTGGGAATTGGTGAAACAGGCATAGATCTCTATCATTCAAAAAATAATTTAGAAATACAAATTAAATCTTTTAAACTTCATATTGAGGCATCAATAAAATATAATTTACCAATAATAATTCATCAAAGAAATTCTGAAAATGAAATTATTAAAATATTGAGAGATTACTTAAATTATAATCTCAAAATAGTTTTTCATTGTTTTTCTGGATCTCAGAATTTAATAAGTTTTTGTCTAGAAAATAATTTTTATATTTCATTATCAGGAATTGTCACTTTTAAAAATGCTAATAATTTAAGAGATTTAATTAAAAATTATCCACTTGACTTAATACTCATTGAAACGGATAGTCCTTTTCTTGCACCTGAGCCTATGCGTGGTAAAAGAAATGAGCCATCATATATCAAATATACTGCTGAGTTTCTATCTAACTTTTATAATTTAAATTTAAATGAATTTGAAAAAATTACAGATAATAATTTTTTTAAATTGTTTAATAAAACAAAAAGAGATAATCAATTGTAATGAAAATTACTATTTTAGGTTGTGGCGGTTCATTTGGATCCCCATTAGCTTGGCAAAGGAATGGAAATATTGATATAAACAATAAAAAAAATTTTCGGACTAGGTCTTCAATTTTAATTGAAATTAATAATAAAAATATTTTAATTGATACAAGTCCTGACCTTAGATATCAACTTTATCAAGCAAAATGTACAAACATTGATGCTGTGTTTTATACTCATATACATTCAGATCATACTTCAGGATTACCTGATATGAGGGCAATGTCCTTAATAAATAAAAAAAAAATTCCTGCATATATGCCTGATGAAATGGTATCTGAAATGGAAACCATTTATAAATATATTTTTAAAGGAGAAAAAGATTATTTACCTTTTATGGAAATTAAAAAGCTAAAAACTTTAACTAATCTTTACAACATTAACATAGAAACATTTAAACATAATCATGGACCCATCGATGTTCAGACTTATAAAATTAATAATTTTGCTTATTCAACTGATATAAAAAAATTTTATAAATCTGATATTGATAAGCTTAAAAATTTAGATTTATGGATAGTTGGCTTACTTAGAGAAGATGATCATCCCTCTCATGCTAGTTTTGAAAAAATAATGGAATATGTTAAATATTTACAACCAAAGAAAACAATATTCACTCATATGACAGCTTTATTAGATCAAAAAAAGTTACAGAATAAATGTCCTGAAAATGTTTTTCCTGGGTATGACGGAATGCAGATAAACTTATGAATATTGAAACTATTGGATTTATTGGATTAGGAAATGTTGGAGAAAAATTAGCTAAAAATTTACTAAAATACAATAGTAATATATTGTTATTTGATAAAAATAAAAAAACATATTCTAAATTTAAAAGCACAAGTTTTTGTTTTTGTAAAAACTTAAAAGAATTAGCTGATAAATCAAATATCATTATTACATGTTTACCTTCTCCTAAGTCTGTTAATAATGTGATTAAATCTTTAATTCCTTATATAAATAAAAAACATTTGTGGATTGAGATGAGCACAACTGATAAAAATGAAATCATTAGATTATCAAAAATTTTTATAAACAAAGGTGGTAAAGTATTAGAGTCTCCAATTACTGGTGGTGAACACAGAGCTAAGTCAGGTAATATATCAATATTAGCAGCTGGTAAAAGAAAAAATTTTGAAAGAGCATTCCCTATTTTATCATGTATGGGGCATAAGATACTCTATTGTGGAAAATTAGGTAATGCATCAATATTAAAAATTATAACCAATTATCTAGCATCCTTAAATTTAATTGGGATAGGTGAAGCTTTAGCCGTTGCAAAAAAAAATAAAATAAACTTAGGCTTAACTCAAAAGGCTATTGAGATTAGCTCAGGTAATAGTTTTGTAAATGAAACAGAAACTAAAGTAATATTATCTGGTACTTATAATGTTGGTTTCACAATGGATTTAGTAAATAAAGATATGTATTTATTCACTAAATTAGCAAAAGAACATAATATACCCGTTGATTTAGGTAGAATAATTAATAAAAAATTTAAAGTTGGAATTAATAGATTAGGAAGGAGGTCATTTAGCACAAGTATTGTAAAATTACTCGAAAAAGAGTGTAATATTAAATTTAGAGCAAAGCATTTTCCAAAGTATTTAATTGATAATCAAAAAAAACAAAAGGGAATAGAGATAATAGAATTATGAATATTAAAAATTTACCTTCCGCTGATAAGGACCCAAGAAATCCAAGTTATAAATTTAAAAATATGGAAAATGAAGATATTTTGAACTCAAATATATTTAATGGATATATTAAAAATAAAAAAATTAATCAAATTTATACTGGCACTTTATGGGCAGAAGGTCCTGCTTATATTCCACATATTGATACATTGGTCTGGAGTGATATTCCTAATAATAGAATTATGAAATTTGTTAATGGTAAAGTTTCTGAATATAAAAATCCATCTAATTTTTGTAATGGAAATACTATAGATAAAGATGAAAATTTAATATCTTGTTCGCATGGTGGACGATGTATTTATAAAACTGACGATAATTTAAATACCAAAGTATTAGTAGATAATTTTAAAAATAATAAATTAAACTCTCCAAATGACGTTTGCGTAAAATCTGATGGTACAATATGGTTTACTGATCCCCCATACGGTATCTTTACAGATTATGAAGGATATAGAGGCGAGCAAGAATATGAAGGATGTTACGTATTTTGTTTCAATCCAATTAATCAAACACTGGAAGCTGTAATTAAAGATTTAGTAAGACCTAATGGCATTACTTTATCTCCTAACGAAGAAAAATTGTATGTTGCAGATACTGGGGATAATATTAAGCATTTATATTCATATGATTTAATAAATGACAAACCATTAAACAAAAAATTAATATATGATTTTAAACCCTTTTTTTCTGATGGTTTTAGATGTGATAAAGATGGAAATATTTGGACAAGTGCCGGCAAAGCAATAAAATGTTTTGACAGTAGTTTTAATTTAATAGGTCAAATAAAAATACCTGAATTAGTCTCTAATTGTGAATTTGGCGGTCCTGAAGGAAATATTTTATATATAACAGCTACTACAAGTTTATACTCAATTGAATTAAATCAACAAGGAGCAAAATTTGGATAATAATGATCTAGCTAAGGGTGTATGCGAACCATGTACAGGTAATACACCTAAATTAAACTTTGATGAAATTACGAATTACCTATCGAAGCTCAATGATTGGTCTGTAAATGATAGTCAAGAAATGATTTTTAAAAAATTCAAGTTTACAAACTTTAAAAAAGCTCTTAATTTCGCAAATAAAGTTGGTGAATTAGCTGATAAAGAGGGTCATCACCCAGATATTTCTATTGGTTGGGGATATTGTTTAGTTATGATTCATACACATGCTATAAAAGGCCTATCTGTTAATGATTTTATATTAGCTTCTAAAATAGATTTATTATAATTAAAATATTATGAAAATTATGAGTAAATTTGATGAATACAAAAACTCAATAAATTTAGTACTTTCAAATATAGATGAAGTTCAATTAGATAAAAGTATTAAAATTATAAAAAAAACTGTAAAAAAAAATGGTAAAATATACATAGTTGGAAATGGTGGAAGCTCTTCAATCGCAAGTCATGTTAGTGTAGATTTTTCTAAAGTTGCTAAAATTCAATCATCAACCTTTAATAACTCAAATTTAATTACATGTTTTGCTAATGACTACGGATATGAAAATTGGGTTACTGAAGCTATTAAAGCTTACATGAATCCAAATGATATGATTATTTTAATAAGTAGTAGTGGAAAATCACTAAACATAGTTAATGCTGCTAAATATTGTAGAAAAAAATCAATTAATTTAATAACTTTAAGTGGTTTTAAAAAAAATAATCCATTATCAAAATATGGGAAAGTTAATTTCCATATAAATAGTAATCAATATAACTTTATAGAAATGTCACATCACATAATATTAGTATATCTTGTCGATGTTTTAGCAAAAAATAAATTAAAAATATAATAATTTGACTTGAAATAATTTCTTTATGGCCATGCTCAAGGTGCGATTAAGTAAAATCAAGTTCCGCAAAATGTTTCATAAATTTTTTCTTTATCAGTTGGTGAATTTATAAACTTATCTTTTATATTTTTACTATAAGGAGATTTAAGTACTGTTTCAAATTCATGGAGGTAATCGTAATTTCCACTATATGATTCTCTAATTACTTGATCCATGATGTGATTTCTTGGAATTATAGTCGGGTTGATGTTAAAAAATTTTTTTTTCTTAAGTGAATTATACTTTTCAAACCAATTCTTAAATTTATTTTTGTCTAAATTATTATTTTCCAAACTTATAAATGTATTTGTATAATCAAGTTTATGTATATGCATTATATCTAAAAATTCTTTTATAATTTTTGTATTATCATTATTTAAATCTAAATTTAATTTTTTACTCATCATAATATTCCAGTTTGAATTAAATATTTTATTGTAATTATTTAATATTTCCTCAATAATTTTCACTGCTTTACTCTCGTTTTTATCAATTAAATGAAGTATTGTTTCAGCAAATCTTGCTAAATTCCATAAACTAATTTTAGGTTGATTTTCAAAACTATATCTACCCATTTTATCAATTGAACTGAAGACCGTTTTTGGATTATAAATATCAAGATAAGCACAGGGTCCATAATCTATTGTTTCTCCAGATAAAGACATGTTATCAGTATTCATTACACCGTGTATAAAGCCTACCCTCATCCATTCAGTAATTAAAGTTATTTGTAATTCACAAACTTTTTCAAAAAATTTAATGTATTTATTTTTTTTGTTTATTAATTCAGGGGTTAATCTATTAATTGTGTAATCAATTAAATTATCAAATTCCACTCGTTTTTTTAAAAGACTACCAAATTGAAAAGTTCCAACGCGAATATGTGATTTTGCAACTCTTATTAGTATTGCTCCAGGCTCAACTCTTTCTCTTAATACATTTTCTCCAGTTGTTATAACAGCTAAGGCTCTGGTTGATGATATTCCTAGATTATGCATTGCTTCACTAATTAAATATTCTCTGATCATTGGTCCTAAAGCTGCCTTTCCATCTCCATTCCTTGAATATGGAGTTTTTCCAGATCCCTTTAATTGTATATCAAATCTTTCATTGCTTCTTGTAATATGTTCGCCTAGCAACAATGCTCTTCCATCACCTAATATAGTAAAATGCCCAAATTGATGACCAGCATAGGCTTGAGAAAAAAATTCCTTATTTGAAAGTCTGTTACCCAATAAAATATTACATGTTTCTTGCTCATCATATTTATCAAAATTTAAATCAATATCTTCAGCTAAATCTCTGTTAAATAAAATTAGTTTTTTATTATTAAATACTTCAGGTTTTACTTTACTATAAAAAATATTAGGTAAGTCAACATAACTATCATGAAAATTCCAAACCATAATTATAAATATATATTAATATTTTAAATTAACATCTAGAACTTTAGTGTATATATTAATTTAAAATTATGAATAATTTAGAAGAAATAGTTAATATATATCAACATCCTATAAATAATGAAGAATATATAAAAAAATGTAAAAAAGAAATAGAGGAAAATTCTATTTTAATATTGAAAAATTTTCTTAATAAAAACTGTTTAAATGAATTAATTGATGAAGCTTTAAAACTAGAGGATCAAGCCTTTTATTGTTCACAAAATCACACAATATTATTGAATAAAACCAATGAATTAGATGACCCTAATGATCCTTTAAATACTGAGGTAGTTAGTGACAAAGGCTGTGTGCCTCATGATTTATTAAGTAAAAATTCAAAATTGAATATTCTATACAAATTATCAGAATTTAAAAAATTTTTAATAGGTGTGTTAGATCTAAAAAATCTTTATGATTACAATGATACTTTATCTTCAATAAACTATAATTATTATCAGAAATCGCAACAACTTGGATGGCACTTTGATAATGCATCTTTTGCAATTACTTTAATGATTCAATCTTCAGATAGTGGGGGAGAGTTTGAATATGTTAGTAAAGGAAGAGATTTTAATAATAATTTTATTGATAAAGATTTTATTAAAAAAATTTTACAAAAGAAAATTTCACCTGAAAAGATTGATGTAGATGCTGGTACTCTTGTATTATTTTATGGAAGAAATTATTTACATCGTGTTACTCCTGTCGAATCAAAAAAACCAAGAATATTGGTAACATTAAATTATAATGAAGAAGAGGGAACAAAGCTATCAGAGAATGCAAGAATGACATTTTTTGGACGAATTAGTTAGTGATGATTAAAGAAAAATAATTGCTCTCCATTAACTTTATAACTATTAATTAGTTTTCTGCCTTTATCTGAAATTATCCAAGTTATATATTTTTCTGCATCTTTAATATTTAAATTTTTGTTAACTGAATCGCTTACTAATATTACTCCATATTGATTAAATAATGGTGGTAAATTTTGACAAACAATCTTTAAATTTTCTTTTTTATTAAATGATATCCAAGTACTTCTATCAATTAAAGAATATGCCTTTTTATTATTAGTCATAAGTAGTGTTTGCCCCATACTCTGACCGATACTTAAATACCATAATGACTTGGTATCAGGTTTGATATTAATTAAATCCCATAGCTCTTTTTCTTTTTTATGCGTTCCACTGTCATCACCTCTAGAAATAAAAATAAGTTTATTATCTGCAATTTCATTTAATTTACTTTCAATAGATTTACATTCCCTTTCATCATCTTTTGGACCAACTAATACAAAATCATTATACATAAGATTGTATCTTAGAATACCATGACCATCATTCATAAATGCTAATTCTGAGGGAAGATGATGGACTAATAGTATTTCAGCATTACCATCTTTAGCTATCCTTATTGCTTGACCGGTCCCTAATGATAAGACTTTTACATTGATATTAAACTCTTCAGTAAAAAATTTATTTATATACTCTAGGAGTCCAGTGTCATGCGTTGAAGTAGTACTTGCGATAGATATGTTTTTATTTTCAGCATGTATATTATTATAAAAAAAAATTGAAAATATAAAAACCAGTAATTTAATCATATATTTTTCTGAATATTATTATATTTCCAAATATAACTAGAAATAAACCTAATGAATTAAGAATATCCCACGTAAAATTTTCATAAACAGTTGAAATCCCTAATGCTAAAACTGGTGTAACTACATTAACATAAGATGCTTTTCCTGCACCGATATTACTAAGTAATTTCAAATAAAATCCAAATCCTAAAACTGAACCTATCAATGAAAGATAAACTAATGAGGATATATATTTATAATCAAAGTCAAAATTAATTTCATTTCTTGTTGAAAATGCAATTAACAAAATAAATGTAGCACCTATAAACATGCTTATAGTATTATTTTGAACTAAAGGTATATCATTTTTTTGATTACGTTGTGAGATTAACATTCCTATAGAAGCAAAATATGTACCAATTAAATTTAATATTATTCCAATAATTATTTTATTATTAAATGAATATTGTTGAAGTTCTTTGTTAAATATCAATATTAATCCAACAATTCCAATTAAAGCTCCTACTAGAACGTTATTTTTTACTTTTTCTTTAAAAAATATTGCTCCATTTATAAGAACAAATATTGTAACAGTAGAAAAAATTACTGCTACTAATCCTGTTTTGATATAATTTGTTCCTAAATATATGAAATAATAATTAAGACTAAATAAGAAAAATCCCTGTAAAAAGATCCATTTAATTTGATGTAATTTAAATTTAAATTTTCTATTAAAAAATATACAAAATATTACTAGTATAAAAGAAGCTATATAAAATCTATATGCAATTGACACAGCTTCTGGAACTAATCCAAGCTGAAATTTAATTGCAAACCAGGAAGATCCCCAAAATAAAATAACTCCAATATACAAAATAAAATTCATAGATACTTAATAATTAATTGGAATCTTGAATATAGATCTTTTAAAATTATGATAGATATTTATTTATAAACATTATTAGAAGGGTTAAAATTATGAAAATCATAAAAATTTTAGAGAATACTGAATTAGTAGTTGTAGATCTTGAAGTTAATCTTGGAAAAGAAAAGAGAACCGGATTAACTTTATGTGTGAAATACAATGATGACTTTTATCCATTAAATACTGCTCATGACGGAAGACCAATTTTAATGAATAAAGATAATGTTATTAAAAGTTTAGATTAAATTTTCTTATAAAAAACATGAAAATTGCATAAGCTATAGCAGTACTAATAGCTGATATTAATAGCGACAAAATAAAACTTTGTTTAAATTTTAATAATATTGGAAGAATAATAAAAAAAACAAATGAAGGTAGTGACATTATTATTGTGCTATATGATAAATCAATAACTTTTTGTGTATCTTTAGTATCCCAATATAGCCAAACAAAAGCTAAAAGTGATGTTAGTGGAAGTGAAACAATTATTGCTGCAGCCCAAGTATATCTCTTTGCAATTTCTGATACAGCTACAATGATTATCGCACTTATTAGAGTTTTTAAAAGTAAATACATGATTAATTTATAAGTAAATTTAAATTATTTTCTAGTAGCAATATACACTCCAAAAGCACATATTAATAATCCAATTATATCAATTATATATAATTCCTCTCCCAGTATTATCCAGGCCATAACTGCTGTTACAGGAGGTACTAAAAAGAATAAATTTGAAGTTTTAGAAGCAGTACCTTTTTTTATTAAATACATTAGTATTGCATATGCTCCAAAAGAAACCATAACGATTTGCCATCCCATTGATAATATAAATCTATTATCAAAATTTATAAATGGTGTTTCAAATAATATGGAAACAACAATTAGAAATATACTTGCAGCAAATGCTTGATAAAAGTTATTTACTGACAACGTAATGTTATTAGTAAACTTTTTCTGCCAAATAGTTGCAGTTGTTGCTCCTAGCAATGCGACGACAGAACTAATTACTCCCAAAACTGGTATAGATTTTCCAATATCGTAGCCTATAACCATCACTGTACCAACAAAACCCAAGAATATGCCAATCCATTGAATGAACGTTACTCTTTCTTTTAAAATTGGCCCACTTAATATATTTGTTAAAATAGGCTGAAGGCCAACAATAAG
>MDTG01281302.1_pt1 | contig 15843 bp, 8 predicted proteins | sample 811421 | NCBI WGS metagenome assembly MDTG01 (sample SAMN05326645, study PRJNA326480) | marine metagenome | isolation source: seawater | place: Pacific Ocean: South East | collected 2011 | reverse complement strand
CAGGCCTCTCTGAGCGCCTAATCAGTCGGCAGTCATAGGCTGCATAAAAGGCTTTGGGGTCCGAGTGTTTAAATAAACTTGGGCCGTTAAAGACCGTAGGTACCCGCAAGGGTTTAATGAGTCTTAGGTTGGTATAGCTGAAGACGCACCTACGCAGGCGGTGAACCCATTCCAGAGAGTGTTACTGGAAAATATTCACCTAAGTGGTCGAAGTGTTTTTTTTCGACTGTAACTCAGGTAAATCGAGGAGATTTATCGTGGCATTGAATCTCGATGACAAGAAAGCAATTGTTGCTGAAGTAAACGAGACAGCCGCCCAGGCATTAAGCCTGGTGATCGCTGACGCCCGTGGCGTTGACGTAACCGATATGAATGCTCTGCGTGCCAAGGCTCGCGCTGAGAACGTGCAATTGCGCGTTGTCCGCAACACCTTGGCAAAACGAGCATTTGCCGAAACAGACTACGCATGCGTAGAAGAAGTTTTGGTCGGTCCGTCATTGTTCGCCTTCTCTATGGAAGACCCAGGTGCAGCAGCGCGCTTATTCAAAGACTTCGCGAAAGATAACGAGGAATTTGAGGTAAAAGCGCTGTCAGTCAGTGGTCAACTGCTAGATAAAAGCCAAATTGATGTACTCGCCAAGCTACCAACCCGAGATCAGGCTCTGGGTATGCTGGCTAGCGTCACATTGGCTCCGGTGACTAAGTTGGTACGTACTCTTAATGAGATTCCGACTAAGACAACCCGTGCAGTGGCTGCAGTTCGTGATGCAAAACAGGAAGCCGCATAAGCGACTTCATGGTAAACAGACAAATTTAGGAGGCCCAAAATGGCCCTATCAAATGAAGATATTTTGAATGCAATCGCTGAAATGAGCGTAATGGATGTTGTTGAACTAGTTAATGCAATGGAAGAGAAGTTCGGCGTTTCTGCCGCTGCAGCAGTCGCTGCTGCTCCTGCTGCCGCTGCTGCTGGTGGTGGCGAAGCTGCTGCTGAGAAGACTGAATTCGACGTTGTTCTATCAGCTGTTGGCGACAAGAAAGTTAATGTAATTAAAGCTGTACGCGGTATCACTGGTCTAGGCTTGAAAGAAGCTAAAGACATGGTTGACGGCGCACCTTCTACTATTAAAGAAGGCGCTTCTAAAGATGATGCTGAAGAAGCTAAAAAGCAATTGGAAGAAGCTGGCGCAACTGTCGAGCTTAAATAAGCTTGATGCGCAAGCTACCTGATTTATCAGGTTGGGCTGAAGGGGATTTCCCTTCGGCCCTTTCCTGCTTGTAAGCGTGGGAATTTACAAGCAGAACGATTTTGAGAATGGACTCAAAGTTGTTAACTCCCAAATAAGATAATCCCGAGGAATAAAGATGGCTTACTCCTTCACTGAGAAGAAACGTATCCGCAAGAATTTTGGCAAACTGCCAGATGTCATGGATTTGCCCTACTTGTTGGCAATTCAACTTGATTCCTATAAAAATTTTACGCAGGCAGGTGTTTCGGTCGAAGATCGAATGAATACCGGTCTGCATGCCGCGCTGAATTCGATCTTCCCGATCGTTGGTTACTCCGGCCACGCGGCCCTTGAGTATGTCGACTATGTGCTAGGCAAGCCTGCTTTTGATGTTGAAGAGTGTAAGCTGCGTGGCGTTACATTCTCAGTACCGCTGAGAGTTCGCGTTCGTCTGGTTATTTACGACAAAGAGTCAACCAACAAAGCGATCAAAGATATCCGCGAGCAGGAAGTCTATCTCGGTGAGATTCCGCTGATGACAGATAATGGTACCTTTATCATAAACGGTACCGAGCGGGTGATTGTGTCTCAGTTGCACCGATCACCTGGTGTTATTTTTGATCATGACAAAGGTAAGACGCATAGCTCAGGTAAGTTGCTCTATACTGCGCGAGTGATTCCTTATCGCGGGTCTTGGTTGGATTTCGAATTTGACCCGAAAGATTTACTTTATGTGCGCATTGATCGACGTCGTAAGTTGCCGGCAACCATCCTATTGCGCGCGCTGGGATATAATTCAGAGGAAATTCTAGATCGTTTCTTTGATACCAGTATTTTCCACTATAAAAAGGAAGCATTTACCCTAGAGCTTGATCCGGAGCGTCTACGTGGTGAGATTGCTGCATTCGATATTATCGATAAAAAAGGCGGTGTTGTCGTCGCCAAAGGCCGACGCATTACCGCTCGACATATTCGTGAGCTAGAGAAAGGTAAGGTCACGACTCTGCAGGTAACTCAGGAGTATATGCTTGGCCGCGCCTTGGCAAAAGATATCGCCGATCCCAAGACAGGCGAATTGCTGTTGGAGTGTAATACCGAGATTACTGAAGAGAATTTGGCTCTGATGATCGAAGCAGGTATCACCGACATTGAGACGTTATATACCAACGATCTAGATTGCGGGCCCTTTATCTCTGACACCTTGCGGGCTGATCCATCGCGCACGCAGTTGGAGGCGCTGGTTGAAATCTACCGTATGATGCGTCCCGGAGAGCCGCCGACTAAAGAGTCTGCGGAGAATTTGTTCTGCAACTTGTTCTTTAACTTAGAGCGTTATGACCTCTCTTCGGTCGGTCGAATGAAATTCAACCGCCGCTTAGGTCGAGATGAAGAACAGGGTGCCGGTGTGCTCTATGATGAACGTTATTTCTCGATGCAGAAGACCGATGAAGCGAAAGAGTTGCAAGAGCAATTCGGCGCTACGTCTGATATTGCTGATGTTATGCAAACGCTTATCAATATTCGCAACGGCAAAGGCTCGGTCGATGATATCGACCATTTGGGTAACCGTCGTATTCGTTCAGTGGGTGAAATGGCAGAAAACCAGTTCCGTGTTGGATTGGTGCGTGTTGAGCGCGCTGTGAAAGAGCGCTTGGGCGTGGCTGAATCCGAAGAGTTAATGCCGCAGGATTTGGTCAATGCCAAGCCTGTGGCTGCTGCCATGAAAGAGTTCTTTGGCTCCAGCCAGCTCTCGCAGTTTATGGATCAAAATAATCCGCTGTCGGAAGTAACTCACAAGCGACGTGTCTCGGCCCTAGGGCCGGGCGGTCTGACTCGTGAGCGCGCTGGTTTTGAAGTTCGCGACGTGCATCCTACACACTACGGTCGAGTGTGCCCAATTGAAACACCAGAAGGGCCGAATATCGGTCTGATCAATTCATTGGCAACCTATGCTCGTACCAATAATTACGGTTTTATTGAAACACCTTATCGCAAAGTGATTGGCGGAAAGGTCACTTCAGAGATCGAATATTTGTCGGCTATTAATGAGTCACAGTTCGTTATTGCACAGGCCTCCGCTGAACTGAACAGCAAAGATGAATTCGCAGAAGATATGGTTGCTGTGCGTCATTTGAATGAGTTCACCGTAAAGGCGCCAGAAGAAATAGATTACATGGACGTGTCACCACGTCAGGTCGTTTCTGTCGCTGCATCGTTGATTCCATTCCTAGAGCACGATGATGCTAACCGAGCACTGATGGGTTCAAACATGCAACGTCAAGCAGTACCAACATTACGTGCTGAAGCACCTTTAGTTGGCACAGGCATTGAGCGCACTGTTGCCAGTGATTCTGGCGTCTGTGAGGTGGCCAAGCGAGGCGGTGTGATCGAAAGCGTTGATGCCGGTCGTATCGTGGTTCGAGTCAACGACTCTGAGGTCGAAGCCGGTGAAGCCGGTGTAGATATTTACAATCTAACCAAGTACACCAGATCTAATCAGAATACCTGTATTAATCAGCGTCCCATTGTTAAGCAGGGTGATCAGGTATTGCGCGGCGATGTTTTGGCCGACGGTCCATCGGTTGATCTAGGTGAACTGGCGCTAGGGCAGAATATGCGTATCGCATTTATGCCTTGGAACGGTTACAACTTCGAAGATTCGATTCTGATTTCCGAGCGTGTCGTGCAAGAAGATCGTTTCACTACCATTCATATTCAGGAGCTAACTTGCGTTGCTCGAGATACCAAGCTGGGCTCGGAAGAAATTACTGCGGATATTCCCAACGTCGGTGAAGTGGCGCTATCGCGCCTCGATGAGTCAGGTATTGTGCATATTGGTGCAGAGGTTTCGGCCGGTGATATTCTGGTTGGTAAGGTAACGCCCAAGGGTGAAACCCAGCTAACGCCGGAAGAGAAACTGCTACGTGCTATTTTTGGCGAGAAAGCCTCGGATGTGAAAGATACCTCTTTGCGTGTTGGTAGCAGCATCAAAGGTACGGTTATTAACGTTCAGGTGTTTACCCGAGATGGTCTCGATAAAGATCAGCGCTCTCTGGATATCGAGAAAGCTGAGTTGGACCAGTATCGCAAAGATCTCAATGACGAATATCGCATTGTTGAAAATGCCACATTAGGGCGTTTGTTCAGTGCCTTGGTAGGCGGCAAAGTGGTTAAAGCAGCTGGCCTTAAGAAGGGTGCAGAGCTTACTGCTGATGCTGTTGCTGAGTACAGTGCTGAAGATTGGTTTGCCATTCGTATGGATAAATCGGATCTTAATGACCAGATTGCCGCGGCAGAAGCACAGTTGGCTGAGCGCCGAGTAGATCTTGATGAACGTTTTGAAGAGAAGCGTGGCAAATTGCAGAGCGGTGATGATCTGGCACCGGGCGTATTGAAAACAGTAAAAGTTTATCTTGCCGTCAAACGTCGTATCCAACCCGGTGATAAGATGGCCGGTCGTCACGGAAACAAAGGTGTTATCTCGGTTATCAAGCCTGTAGAAGATATGCCTTACGATGAAAATGGTGACACTGTCGATATCGTGCTTAACCCGCTGGGCGTTCCCTCGCGAATGAACGTAGGTCAGGTGCTTGAAACGCATATGGGTATGGCGGCTAAAGGTCTTGGCGTTAAAATTGATGCCATGATCAAAGCGCAGTCAAAAGCCGCTGAGATCCGCAAGTTCCTACAGGAAATATACGATGTAGGCGATACTGTTTATGGCACTGATCTCAAAGAGTTAAGTGATGGGGAAGTACTCGAGTTGGCTTCCAATCTGCGCAAGGGTGTACCAATTGCGACACCAGTATTTGATGGAGCTCACGAAGTCGAACTCAAGAAAATGCTGACATTGGCCGGTTTGTCCGATACCGGTCAAACGGTACTCTACGATGGGCGCAGTGGTGATAAATTTGATCGTCCAGTGACCGTTGGTTACATGTACATGCTCAAACTAAACCACTTGGTTGATGACAAGATGCATGCTCGTTCAACCGGATCTTATAGCTTGGTTACTCAGCAGCCGCTGGGTGGTAAAGCACAGTTTGGTGGTCAGCGATTCGGAGAGATGGAAGTGTGGGCGTTGGAGGCCTATGGTGCCGCTTACACCTTGCAGGAAATGCTTACCGTCAAATCTGATGATGTTGCCGGTCGAACTAAGATGTATAAGAACATCGTCGACGGCGATCACCGAATGGAACCTGGCATGCCAGAGTCATTCAATGTATTGGTCAAAGAGGTTCGCTCTCTTGGCATCAATATGGAATTGGAAAACGAATAAGCGCGGTATTGCTTACTGATGGCCGAGTGCACTGTGTGCCTCGGCAAACCCAGTTACTGGAGGAAAAGCCTTGAAGGATTTAGTCAACCTACTCAAGCAGCAAGAGCAAAATACGGAATTCGATAATATTCGAATTGGTCTCGCCTCACCAGAAATGATCCGATCTTGGTCATTCGGAGAGGTTAAAAAACCTGAGACAATTAACTATCGTACTTTTAAGCCAGAGCGTGAGGGTCTGTTCTGCGCCAAAATTTTTGGCCCAGTAAAAGACTACGAATGTCTCTGTGGCAAGTACAAGCGCATGAAGCACCGAGGTATAGTGTGTGAAAAATGTGGCGTTGAGGTGACACTCACTAAAGTTCGTCGTGAGCGCATGGGTCATATTGAGTTGGCCTGTCCTGTTGCGCATATTTGGTTTCTTAAATCACTGCCATCACGCATTGGTTTGATGCTAGATATGACCTTGCGTGAAATTGAGCGTGTACTCTATTTTGAGTCCTACGTGGTAACTGATCCAGGTATGACCACCTTGGAAAAAGGCCAACTGCTGACGGATGAAGAATACTTTGAATCGCTAGAAGAGTTTGGTGATGAATTCAGCGCTACCATGGGTGCCGAAGCTATTCAGGCATTGCTAAAAGAGATTAGCCTCGAAGATGAGATTGCGGATATTCGCGAAGAAATCCCCAACACTAAATCTGAGACTAAGATTAAGAAATTCTCAAAGCGCCTCAAGCTATTGGAAGCCTTCCACGGCTCTGGCAATAAGCCGGAGTGGATGGTGTTAGAAGCGCTTCCAGTCCTACCACCAGATCTGCGTCCTTTGGTGCCGCTCGATGGTGGCCGCTTCGCTACCTCAGATCTGAACGATTTGTATCGTCGGGTAATTAACCGAAATAATCGTCTTAAGCGTCTATTAGAGCTCAGTGCGCCTGATATTATTGTGCGCAACGAAAAGCGTATGTTGCAGGAATCTGTCGATGCGCTGTTGGACAATGGCCGTCGCGGCCGTGCGATTACCGGCTCAAATAAGCGTCCATTAAAGTCGCTTGCCGATATGATCAAAGGTAAGCAGGGTCGTTTCCGTCAGAACTTGTTGGGTAAGCGCGTTGATTATTCAGGCCGTTCGGTCATTGTAGTAGGTCCGACGCTTAAACTGCATCAATGTGGTCTGCCCAAGCGTATGGCGCTGGAATTATTTAAGCCCTTTATCTTCAGCAAGCTTGAGTTGCGTGGCTTAGCAACGACTATTAAAGCGGCCAAGAAAATGGTTGAGCGTGAAGAGGCCGTGGTATGGGATATTCTCGATGAAGTCATCCGAGAGCATCCAGTGTTACTTAACCGTGCACCTACGCTCCACCGTCTTGGTATTCAGGCATTTGAGCCAGTACTGATCGAAGGTAAAGCGATCCAGCTGCATCCATTAGTTTGCGCGCCTTATAACGCTGACTTTGATGGTGATCAGATGGCAGTACACGTGCCACTGACCATTGAAGCGCAGATGGAATCTCGCGCGTTAATGATGTCGACCAATAATATTTTATCGCCAGCATCAGGTGAGCCGATTATTGTGCCTTCGCAGGATGTGGTCTTGGGCCTCTACTATATGACTCGTCATAAAGTTAATGCACGCGGTGAAGGTATGATTTTCGCCGATGTTCGCGAGGTATCTCGTGCTTATTACAGTGGCACCGTGGAGCTACAGGCGCGCATAAAAGTCCGCATCAACGAAGTGCTGGTCGATGAAGTGTCGGGTGAGCGCACTGAAGATCGTCGTATTGTTGAGACCACTATTGGCCGCGCGTTGCTATGGGAAATTGTTCCTGAAGGGCTACCGTTTGAGCTGGTAAATCTGCCAATGGTCAAGAAAGCTATCTCGACCATTATTAACGAGTGCTATCGTCGTGTCGGTCTCAAAGATACGGTTATCTTTGCTGACCAACTAATGTATACCGGTTTTGATTTTTCTACTCGCTCAGGTGCCTCTATTGGCGTTAACGACTTTGTTATTCCCGATGATAAGCAAGAAATTATTGCCGGTGCCGACGATCAGGTACGTGAAATTGAAAGCCAGTTCGCTTCAGGTCTGGTGACTCAGGGTGAGAAATACAACAAGGTTATCGATATCTGGTCTCAGGCCAACGACCGTGTTGCTAAATCGATGATGAAAGGTATCAGCACAGAGAATGTGACCAATAGTGAAGGCGAGGAAGAGCAACAAGATTCCTTTAACTCTGTCTTTATTATGGCTGACTCAGGTGCTCGTGGTTCGCCCGCACAGATTCGTCAGCTTGCTGGTATGCGTGGTTTGATGGCACGACCCGATGGTTCGATTATTGAAACACCGATCACAGCAAACTTCCGTGAAGGGTTAAGTGTACTTCAGTACTTTATCTCGACTCACGGTGCTCGAAAAGGTCTTGCGGATACCGCACTGAAGACGGCTAACTCTGGTTACCTTACCCGTCGCTTAGTAGACGTGTCGCAGGATGTTGTGGTTACTGAAGTTGACTGTGGTACCACCGAAGGCTTGCTGATGGCACCCGTTATTGAGGGTGGTGATATTATCTCCTCATTGGGTGATCGAATTTTGGGTCGAGTGGTTGCTCAAGACGTTCACAAACCCGGTACTGACGAGATCACTGTGCCCGCTGGCACCATGATTGACGAGCAATGGGTTGTGCATATTGAAAAAATGGGTATCGATGAGGTTGTTGTCCGATCACCGATTACCTGTGAAGTAACCCATGGTATTTGTGCTGCCTGTTATGGTCGCGACTTGGCTCGCGGACATCGCGTGAATCAGGGCGAGGCGGTTGGTGTTATTGCTGCTCAGTCAATTGGTGAGCCAGGTACTCAGCTGACTATGCGTACTTTCCACATTGGTGGTGCGGCATCGCGTGCGTCTGCGGTAGACAGTGTCAAGGTTAAGCAAGATGGTGTTATTCGTCTGATTAATCTTAAAACAGTACAAAACAAAGATAAGCATCTGGTTGCCGTGTCTCGTTCGGGTGAGTTGGCGATTGCCGATGAAAATGGTCGTGAGCGCGAGCGTTACAAGTTGCCTTATGGTGCTGTCATTAAAGTCAATGATGGCGCTAAAGTGAATGCAGGTGATGTCATCGCTAACTGGGATCCACACACGCACCCAATCGTTACAGAAGTAGCGGGTAAAGTTGCTTTCTCAGGAATGGAAGAAGGCTTAAGTATCCGTCAGCAGACTGACGATATGACTGGTTTGACTAGCATTACCATTATCGATCCAAATGAGCGTCCTGCTGCAGGTAAAGACCTGAAGCCAATGATCACGTTGACCGATAAGAAAGGTAAGGAATTAATTTTCCCCAACTCGACTGTTCCTGCTCACTACCCGTTGCCTGCTAACGCAAGTATCAATGTGGTGGACGGCGATACCATCGATATTGGTCAGATTATTGCGCGTATTCCGCAAGAGTCCGGTGGTACCAAAGATATTACCGGTGGTCTGCCGCGTGTTGCTGATTTGTTTGAAGCTCGCAAGCCCAAGGATCCTGCGATTCTGGCTGAGATCACAGGTACCGTTACACTGGGTAAAGAGACCAAAGGCAAGTTGCGACTTGTTATTACGCCAGATGATGGCAAGCCATTGCCCAACGGTAAGCTGCATTACGAAGAATTGATTCCTAAGTGGCGTACCCTTGGTGTGTTTGAAGGTGAGCATGTTGAGAAGGGCGAGGTGATCTCTGATGGACCACCAACGCCCCACGATATTCTACGCCTCAAAGGTATCAGTGAGCTGGCTAAGTACATCGTCAACGAGATCCAAGATGTGTACCGTCTGCAGGGTGTAAAAATCAATGATAAACACATTGAGGTTATTACCCGCCAGATGCTACGCAAAGTAGAGATCACCGATATGGGTGATTCCTCGTTGATTCGTGGCGAGCAAGTTGAATACCGTCGAGTGCTTGAAGAGAATGAGCGTCTGCGTCAAGAGGGCTTGCAGCCTGCTAAGTTTGAACGGCAGTTGCTAGGTATTACCAAAGCCTCATTGGCGACCGATAGCTTTATCTCAGCGGCCTCTTTCCAGGAGACAACCAGAGTACTCACCGAAGCTGCCGTCACCGGCAAAGCCGATCCACTGCGAGGCTTGAAAGAGAACGTCGTTGTAGGTCGCTTGATTCCTGCTGGAACCGGTCTTGCGTACCATGCTCAGCGCAAGCAAGAGCGCGCAGCTGAAGAAGAAATGGCGATGACTGCTGCCGATGTTGAAGCGGCATTGAGTGAAGCGTTAAGCGCCGACCTCGCCGAAGAATAAGGGCGACTTGCCGGTATTTGTGCCACTACCTTGGTAGTAATAGCAATGCCGGCTTGACTCCCGGATGTGCGGTAATTAGAATGCCGCTCCCTTTTGGATCCCAAGGCGGGTATCGCCGTGAGATTCAAGGAATGTATGGCCTTCCACGGAAGGTGTTTTTTAAATTTGGAGAAAAATTGCATGGCAACGATCAACCAGTTGGTTCGTAAGCCGAGAAAGCGCAAAGTAAGTAAGAGTGACGTACCCGCATTGCAGGCCTGTCCGCAGCGCCGCGGTGTCTGTACCCGCGTTTACACGACTACTCCCAAGAAGCCAAACTCTGCACTGCGTAAAGTATGTCGTGTGCGTCTCACCAGTGGTTATGAAGTGACTTCATACATTGGTGGTGAAGGCCACAACTTGCAAGAGCACAGCGTAGTATTGATTCGTGGTGGTCGAGTAAAAGATCTTCCAGGTGTTCGCTACCATACGGTACGCGGTACTTTGGATACAGCGGGTGTAAGCGGTCGAACTCAGCGTCGTTCTAAGTATGGTACTAAGCGTCCTAAGTAAAGGATGATTGCCATCTAGACAGACGAATTGCGTCATATCGGTAATACAACCAAGTAAGGCTAGGGCCTATCCCTAGAAACAACCTGAAGAGAAGGGCAAAACGATGCCAAGAAGAAGAGTAGCAGCGAAACGTGAAATTCTGCCAGACCCCAAGTTTGGTAATATCACGCTAGCAAAGTTTATGAACCACGTTATGGTCAGCGGCAAAAAATCAGTTGCTGAGCGGATTGTGTACGGTGCACTAGACCTTGTCGAAGAGCGCCTAAAAAAGAGTCCAGTGGAAGTGTTTGAAGAAGCGCTAGATAATGTAGCACCTATGGTGGAGGTTAAGTCTCGCCGAGTGGGTGGTGCCACCTATCAGGTGCCTGTTGAAGTTCGTCCATCGCGACGCACTGCCTTGGCAATGCGTTGGCTAGTGGACTACGCCCGCAGCCGTGGTGAAAAATCAATGGCTCAGAGACTTGCCGGAGAACTGATAGATGCAGTTCAAGGTAAGGGTGGCGCAGTTAAGAAGCGTGAAGATGTACACCGCATGGCGGAAGCCAACAAGGCGTTCTCGCACTTCCGTTTCTAATAAAATTAAATTTTATTTGATTCTATCGCGAAAAGGCGGCTTTAATAGCCGCCTTTTTTCGTTTTAACACAAAGGAAAATATTGTGGCACGCAAGACACCCATCAGTCGTTATAGAAACATTGGCATCTGTGCTCACGTAGATGCAGGCAAGACCACTACTACCGAGCGCGTCCTCTTTTACACTGGCATGTCTCACAAAATTGGTGAAGTACATGATGGTGCCGCCACCATGGATTGGATGGAGCAGGAACAGGAGCGCGGTATCACGATTACCAGCGCCGCTACCACTTGCTTCTGGAAAGGGATGGATGCGCAGTTCGATGATCACCGGATTAATATAATTGATACGCCCGGACACGTGGACTTTACCATTGAAGTTGAGCGTTCGCTACGGGTGCTAGATGGGGCTGTGGTGGTCCTCTGTGGGTCCTCTGGTGTACAGCCGCAGACAGAGACTGTTTGGCGTCAAGCCAATAAGTATGAAGTACCGAGGATGGTCTTTGTTAATAAGATGGATCGCGCAGGCGCTGATTATATGATGGTGGTTAATCAGCTCAAAGAACGTTTGGGTGCAGACCCAGTACCACTGCAAATGACTATTGGCGCAGAAGATGAATTTAAAGGCGTCGTTGACTTGGTCAAAATGAAAGCCATTCTATGGAATGAGCAAGATCAAGGCATGACTTTTGATTATGCCGAAATTCCCGCTGATCTCGCCGATGAGTGCGCACAGATGCATGAGCACTTAATTGAGGCCGCTGCAGAAGCTAATGAAGCGTTAATGGAGAAATACCTCGACACCGAGCAGTTGACGGAAGACGAGATCAAACTGGGCCTGCGTATACGCACTTTAGCCAATGAGATCGTCCCCGTCTTAGGCGGCTCGGCGTTTAAAAATAAAGGTGTGCAGGCAATGCTCGATGCCGTGGTTGAATACCTGCCTTCGCCCACAGAAGTCAAAGCCATTGAAGGTGATCTGGATAATGGTGATAGGGCAAGTCGCAGTGCTGAGGATAATGCGCCGTTTGCTGCGCTGGCCTTTAAAATTGCCACTGACCCTTTCGTAGGTACATTAACCTTTATGCGCGTTTATTCCGGTACATTAGAGAGCGGCACAGCGGTTTATAACTCGGTAAAGCAAAAGCGTGAGCGGGTTGGCCGTATGGTGCAGATGCACTCCAATAGTCGCGAAGAAATCAAGCAGGTGCTGGCAGGCGATATTGCCGCGGCCATCGGGCTTAAAGATACTACCACCGGTGATACTCTCTGCGCTGAGAGCGATAAGATTGTACTCGAGCGTATGGAATTCCCTGAGCCGGTTATTTCAGTGGCAGTGGAGCCACGGTCTCAGGCCGACCAAGAAAAAATGGGTGTGGCGTTGGGTAAACTAGCGCAAGAGGATCCCTCATTCCGTGTTAAAACTGATGAGGAAAGTGGTCAGACTATAATCTCCGGCATGGGTGAGTTGCATCTGGATATTTTGGTTGATCGCATGCGCCGTGAATTTGATGTAGAGGCCAATATAGGTAAGCCCCAGGTGGCTTATCGCGAGACTATCCAAAATGCTTGCGAGATTGAAGGCAAGTTTGTACGTCAGTCCGGTGGTCGAGGTCAGTATGGTCATGTCTGGGTCAAGTTCGAGCCGGCGGAAGACACCGGTGCCGAAGGTTTGGAGTTTATCAACGAAATTGTTGGTGGCTCAGTACCCAAAGAATATATCCCAGCGGTAGCCAAAGGTATCGAAGAGCAAATGCAAAATGGTATTTTGGCCGGTTATCCGCTACTGGGCATCAAGGCTACCCTCTATGATGGCTCGTTCCATGATGTCGACTCATCGGAGATGGCGTTTAAAATTGCCGGCTCAATGGCCACCCGGCAATTGAAAGATTCGGGCGGTGCTATATTGCTAGAGCCGATGATGAAGGTGGAGGTGGTTACGCCAGAAGAGAACATGGGTGATGTAGTAGGCGATCTCAATCGCCGTCGTGGCATGATCTCTGGTATGGCTGATAGCCCCATGGGTAAAGTGGTGGATGCTGAGGTGCCCTTGGCGGAAATGTTTGGATATGCGACAGACTTGCGCTCTGCCACACAGGGTCGTGCAACCTTCACTATGGAGTTTGATAAATATGCCGAAGCACCGCGCAATGTCACCGAAGCAGTGATGGCCAAGAATATGGCTTAGCGCAGTGTGGATTGGCACTCGGCGGGTCAATCAATTGTTAAAAAAGCAGTGCAATAAAAAGCAGTGCAATAAAAAACCCCGATGATAAGTGCCATCGGGGTTTTTGTTTTAGCACAAGCCTATTACTTTGCGTCTTTAAGTTCCTTGGCAGCCTCAATAACATCACTAGCAATATTTTGTGGGCAAGGCATATAGTGGGCGAACTCCATAGAGAACTGACCACGGCCCGACGTCATGGTACGCAAATGGCCAATATAACCAAACATTTCTGACAATGGTACATCCGCTTTAATACGCACACCAGTTACCCCCGCTTCCTGATCTTTGATCATGCCGCGGCGGCGGTTCAAATCGCCAATAACATCACCCACATGATCTTCTGGGGTAAATACATCCACCTTCATGATAGGCTCAATGATTTGTGGCCCAGCTTTTGGCATAGACTGGCGGAAAGCGCCTTTAGCGGCAATTTCAAATGCTACCGCAGAGGAGTCAACAGCGTGGAAGCCACCATCATATAGCTCGATTTCGACGTCTAGAACTGGGTAGCCAGCGAGAGGGCCTTCTTCCATCATGCCGGCAAAGCCCTTCTCAATGGCTGGGAAGAATTCCTTGGGGACATTACCACCCACGACAGTAGAGGAGAAGTTAAAACCAGAGCCCGGCTCGCCAGGCTTGATACGATAATCAATCTTACCAAACTGACCAGAACCACCAGACTGCTTTTTGTGGGTATAGCTATCTTCAATCGGCATGGTGATTGTTTCGCGATAAGCCACTTGCGGCTGACCAACAATTAGATCGACACCATAAGTACGATTAAGGATATCGACTTTAATATCGAGGTGAAGCTCACCCATACCTTTAAGGATGGTTTCGCCAGAGTCCTCATCAGTTTCAACACGGAAAGAAGGATCTTCCGCAATCATTTTGCCAATCGCAACACCCATCTTTTCGGAGCCGCCTTTATCTTTAGGCTTAACAGCGATCGAGATAACAGGCTCGGGGAAAATCATTGGCTCAAGTGTGACAGGATGTTTAACATCACAAAGGGTATGACCAGTTTGCACATTTTTCATACCCACAATAGCAATAATATCACCAGCCTGTGCACGGTCAATTTCATTGCGATCGTCGGCATGCATCTCAACCATACGGCCAATACGTTCGGTCTTGCCCGTATACGCGTTAAGAATAGTAGTGCCTTTTTCCAGCACCCCAGAGTAGATACGGACAAAGGTCAGCGCACCGAAGCGGTCATCCATAATTTTAAATGCCAGTGCCTTCAGAGACTCATCAGTGGAGACAACCGCAAACTCGCCGGTCTCTTCACCTTTTTCATCGGTCAGTGGCTGTGGCTCAACATCCGTGGGGCAAGGAAGGTAATCAACGACTGCGTCCAACACCATCTGAACACCTTTGTTCTTAAAGGCCGAACCACAGTAGGTAGGGAAAAAGTCTAGCGCGATCGTGCCTTTACGGATGCAGCGTTTTACATCTTCAATCGACGGCTCTTCACCTTCCATATACGCCATCAATAGATCGTCGTCTTGTTCGAGCGCCGTTTCAATCATCTGTTCGCGATATTGTTCAACTTTATCGACCATATCCGCAGGGATATCGACGATCTCGTAGTTTTCAGGAAGGCCAGAATCGTCCCACACATAGGCTTTGCGCTCTAGCAGATCTACCAAGCCGATAAAATCGTCTTCAATGCCGATAGGAAGGCACATCACCAATGGGTTAGCACCAAGCACATTTTTAACCTGATCGACAACGCGCAAGAAGTCGGCGCCCATGCGATCAAGTTTGTTAACAAAGATGATTCGCGCAACTTCAGATTCATTGGCATAGCGCCAGTTGGTCTCTGACTGTGGTTCAACACCACCGGAACCACAGAAAACCCCAACGCCGCCATCCAATACTTTCAGAGAGCGATAAACTTCTACCGTAAAGTCAACGTGCCCCGGGGTATCAATGATATTAAAGCGGTGATCACGCCAATAACAGGTTGTCGCTGCAGACTGAATGGTAATACCACGCTCCTGCTCCTGCTCCATAAAATCGGTTGTTGCGGCGCCATCGTGCACCTCACCAGTTTTGTGGATCTTACCAGTGAGTTTAAGAATTCGTTCCGTGGTGGTGGTCTTGCCCGCATCAACGTGGGCGAAGATACCAATATTTCTGTAATGAGATAAATCTGTCATTGGTCTACTCGTTTATATTCGGTTATAAAGTTCAGTTTTCACTGTAATCTTGCCATCCCGGATTCTGGGGACTAAAAACGCGCGCGAGTATACAGGATAATCTGTCTACTTCAGAGTAAAAATACGCTGAAATAGATGCTTTTTTAGCAAACTATCGAAGATAACTGCCGTTTCGGCCGAAAATGCAGTGATTTACCAAGAAAATAACAAAAAAAGCGCAAAAAAAAGCGCTTTTCGACGCAAATGCCGTTGACTCTGCGCAAACGCAGTATAAGATGGCGTCCCTTGCGTACTGACCCATATCAAATGGAATAGAAGCGCGATCGAATTTAAGATTATAAAAGAAAAACGTCTGCTGGAGATGCTGAGATGGCAAAAGAAAAGTTTGAAAGAAGTAAGCCGCACGTAAACGTCGGCACGATAGGGCACGTTGATCACGGTAAGACGACATTGACTGCGGCGATGACGCGGGTTTGTGCAGAGGTTTTTGGTGGTGAGATGCAGGCCTTTGATCAGATT
>MDTG01398941.1_pt1 | contig 15845 bp, 9 predicted proteins | sample 811421 | NCBI WGS metagenome assembly MDTG01 (sample SAMN05326645, study PRJNA326480) | marine metagenome | isolation source: seawater | place: Pacific Ocean: South East | collected 2011 | reverse complement strand
CACACCGAAGGCGGCTTCACCAGCGGCCTGCTGCACCCCATGCTGGGCCTGGACCACCTGCTGGCCATGGCCGCCATCGGCTTCTGGAGCGTGCGCCAGAGCAAACTCATGAAAAACGCCACCCCCGCCTTCGTCATCGGCGGCATGGTACTCGGTGCCGCCCTGGCCTGGGGTGGCCAGAGCCTGCCGGGCGTGGAAACCGGAATTACCTTCTCCGTGCTGGTCGCCGGCATCCTCATCGCCACCCTGGCCAAACTGCCCACCGCCGTGGGTGGCACTCTGGTTGGCGCCTTCATGCTATTCCACGGCTTCGCCCATGGCGCGGAAATGCCCGAAGGCGCCACGCTGGCCGCTTACCTGGCCGGCTTCTCCATCGCCACGCTGGCCATCACGCTGGTTGGCCGTGGACTGGGTAGTCTGATGCTGAAGGCGGATAGCCGGTTTAGTCGGGGGATTGGGGGAGTGCTGGCTGTGGCGGGAGCGTACCTGGCTGCTGCCTGATTCCCTAATTCCTTCAAAAACGAAAAAGCCGCTCGGGAAACCGCGCGGCTTTTTCTATATTCCTTTTCAAAAGAAGTGTCCCAGTTTGATGGCGCAAGCCCCAATGGCCTGAACAAAACTACACTGATGAAATTCACCATGGTAGAGGAAACCACCCAAAGCGGCAGAATCGAATTTGCGCCAGACGTGGAACTGACCAAAAAGACAATCGAAGACCGATCAGGCCTTGGCATCGGATATGTACCTCAGGGCCGGCAGATCGTCCCTCAACTGACTGTGGAAGAAAACCTGCGCAACGGCTTGGTCGTGCGTAGGGGCCGCAGCAAGAACATACCGGAGCGGAAGTTTGAGTCGTTTCCGGTGTTGAAGGAAATAAAACACCGCAGAGGCAGCAACAACAATTGGCCATTGGACGGGCGCCGGTGATTGAGCCCAGGCTGCTGATTTTTAATTAGCCGGGGGGCAGTCCGCCGATCATTGAGGCGCAGGTTGGGAACCTATACGGAGGCCTATCGAAAGAGATGGGCTGACGGTACTGTTGGTTGAGCAGAAGTTGCCGATTGTGCGGGAGTATATGGGGCGGATTTCGATTTTGGGTCTGGGGTGGTTGCTGAGGGTGAGAGTACGGGGTTTACTGATGAGACGATTAAGAGGCATCTAACGGCGTAGCCTTTTAATCACTCTCCTGCTCAAGCAGGCTTAAAGGCCTATCTTTCAGAGCTCTGCACTTCGCAAAGCTTGGTGAGGAGCCGTGTTTTTTGTATCCTCACCAAGAAAAGGGCGGCAAGATAGGCTAATGTAGGTAGCTATACACTGCGTGCGCACCGATAGTTAGGGATGACGACCTGACCTTTTAAGCGTTGTTCAAGCTTATTTTCGCATTTTTGATTTCGAGCTTTTCGGAAAAATTCTTGGACTTCTTGGTTGAAAGAACTTTCGTCGATATTCGGTAAGCTTAGCTCTAGTAATTAAAAGGAAAAAGTTCGCGTGACGAAAAACACACAAGCAATTATTAGCGTTGTATCACGAGAGGCGAACCTTAAACGAAAGTTACGGCGGCACCTACATGGAATAGGCTTCTCCAAGTCGAGTAGTGGTGAGCTCCAAATTGAGGGTGAGGGCAAAGACGTCGTCCGGTCGCTTCACCGTGTTCAGCGAGAGGATCGCTTGAGGGAAAATCAAGACTTTATTTCTAAGAAAGCTCCGAGGTTAATGCGGTACTTTGCTTCTGGCCAGGACGTTATACCGAATCAAATCTCGCCAGTGATAGAACGCGTCTCTTCTGGTACTAAGCACGGAGACCTTTTTAGGCTCGCTTCGTTGACTTGGTCTGTCCCTGTGTCAAACGGTTTTGGCCGAAGGCTTCGCTATCTGGTTTGGGATGAAAGTAACGGAAAGCTTATGGGGTTGATTGCGATCGGTGATCCTGTATTTAACCTCGCTGTCCGGGACAATTTAATTGGATGGAATTCCAAAGAACGTAGCGATCGCCTTGTCAATATAATGGATGCGTATGTACTTGGCGCTATACCACCATATAATGCCTTGCTAGGGGGCAAGCTCATTGCCTGTCTCCTGCGAAGTCGTGATATTTACGATGATTTTGCAAGCGCATATGGTGGTACGAAAGGCATCATTTCTGGTCAAGACAAACAAGCACGACTTCTCTGCGTTACTACATCTTCATCAATGGGGCGCTCGTCGGTTTACAACCGCCTAAAACTTGATGGAGTGCAATATCTGAAATCTATCGGCTACACCGGTGGATGGGGGCACTTCCATATCCCAGACGGTCTTTTCGCTGAACTCAGAGATTACCTGCGTGAGAAGGAACATATCTATGCTGATCAGCATGGCTATGGTCAGGGGCCAAATTGGCGCTTGCGTACTACGAAGGCCGCTTTGTCCGCTCTGGGCTTCAAAGAAAATATGCTCCGTCATGGCGTTCAGCGAGAAGTGTTTATCTCTCATCTTGTCAATAATGCAACTACGATCCTTAAAACTGGTCAAGGTGTGCCGGACACAAGCTCTCTTCTTTCAGCGAAAGAGGTCGCAGAGCGCGGAATTGAGCGATGGATGAAGCCGCGTGCATTGCGTCGGCCTGAATATAGTTCGTGGACTATCGAAAATCTTATCGAGCTTTTTGGCAATCAGAGCCAATCGTTGCGATGTGAGTCCGCCAGCATCAGGAGTACGACTGAGAGAGCGTAGTAATTGATGTCTGTTTCCCTTGATCAATGGCAAGAACGAATGGAGCGTCACTTTTTGGCGCTTTCGAAAAGCCGCGCTGCCTCAGGTTTGCCTCTTTTTGCGTTAGAACACGGTCTTAGTGTTGCAGAGACGGAGGAGATAGGAACTCAATTGCGGGTGCAACTCGTAAGAAGGTCGCGTCTCGCGCCCCACTGGCTGCTATGGACAATTTATGCCGCCGAGCAAGGTTACACTTACGAAGGCGGTGAGTATTGGCAATCATTCGAAGAGGCAACACCAGGTTGGGAGAGCAGAGATCGATATCGAATTTCCTCGTGGTTTTCACGTTTTCAAAGAACCTACAATGGTTTTAAGCCCTGCGGGCCTTGGGCATCGCATTTCAGCATAATCGCATGGCCGATTACTCATGCAGTCTTGCCTCGCTACCTTCAACGTCAGTTCGCACACACGCTCTATGTCCTCCGTTTCCAACTTGCTCGACTAAATAGCATTGAACCTGCGGCAATAGGGCGGCTTTTAGCGACCAACGTTTTCGACGCCTCGACGCGTTTCGAGCAATTTCTTCAACAAGAAGAACTGGTTGGGCGCATGGTTCTGGCCCTTCTGCACCAGCAAGAGGTCGGGGAAGGCGAGGAGCCTCTCCTACCGGCGACTCTGGATCGTATTGTGTGTGATCTTGAGAGCATCCGTAATGCGCGTGGCTGGTTAAAAGAAACTGGTCGAGTGGTATCGAAACGCTTTAAGGGCCTCAGTAAGGGGAGTAGGTTCCACACATCATACGGGATACAGGAATTAGAGACAGGCTTTGCCAATCAGTTACGACCAGATATCCGGCCTGATCTCCGGTTGCACTACAAGGGTGAGGGTGCTTGGGATCTCCAAATTGATATTCCGAGTTTCAAAGACATTGCGGCTTTGAATCCCGAAGTTCGTAACTTCCTAAAAAATACCCGCTGTGTGCTCAACGGCGGTTCTTTGAGGAAACCTGCCGGATGGCTCCTGTCAGGGCGACGTCAAGCCGTTCTTCGGGAGTGGCCCGATCCAGAGCGGCCTCTTATTGACTTCGAAAAGCCGAACGGTACTGTTGCTCATCTCTTGCAAACTGAGTGTCGAATGGAACAAGGCCCGCACTGGCTCTTTCGTATCGGGCGAGATGGTATCGCCCGGGGAATAACTAGTCGTATTGTTCGACCGGGATACGAGTACATTATCGTTTCGATGAGCCCTACTATCGAATTAATAGAGGGTATGAAATCCTGTGCGGTCAACTGCCCGAATATTCATGCGATTCGTTTTAGCGTTCCCCAAGAGCTGTCAAATGCACATGAACATTGGATAAAAGAGAAAGGTTTTGAGCTAGCCCGGACAATTCGTGTTTGGCCGACTGGGTTTCCTGGACGCTGCTGGGATGGCGAGGGAAAAAGTGAATGGCTGACTACCGAGCGGCCGTGCATCGGTATAGTTTCTGACCACCACGTTGAGACCTATCAGATCAGTCTCGATGGGAAGGAATGCCTAGTGGTAAACGCCGGCGAACCAGGAATTCCCACATTTTTGCAACTATCCGAGCTGCAGCCAGGTAGGCATTTTCTGACGATTCGGGCCCAGCAGTTAAACGCTACTAGTAATCGCCCACCTTTGCATGAAGGATACCTTGAGCTTCGTGTGCGTGAACCTGAATCATGGATGCCAGGCTCCACATCGCATTCTGGTCTAATCGTATCTGTTGATCCGCACGACGCCGCTCTGAATACATTCTGGGAGAACGATTGCGCGTTGTCTGTCTTCGGGCCTCCGAGCAGGCGAGTCACTCCCTATGTTGTCCTTCAGAGCGCTGGCGAAGAGGAGATCTTCCACGGTCAGGTGTGTGGTCCGCTAGAGCTACCGATCACCCCCGCGATCTGGGAAAAGAGGTTTTCTGATTTTCTACGGCGTGAAAAATGTGAGTGGGAGTTTCTAGAAGCCTCGTTAGGGAAGCTGATTCTCGACGGAGGTGATCTAGGTCGATATGTCGTGCGCTTTGAACACGAAGTTCGCCCGCTGAGATGGGTCATTCGTCAAAGTGGTGAAGGTTTATCTATCCGGCTAGTCGATGAAACAGGGCAAGAGGATGTCGAGCCAGAGTGCTATTTCTTTGATATGGAAAAACCACGTGTCGGTCGACGGTTAAGTTTATCAGAAGCATTTGAGGGCCGCCCCGTAGAATCCCCCGGAGGCCTTTTCGTAGCCAAGATCCAAGACTATCGTAGTTCTGTTATCGTCAGTACAGGGCTGACCGGCGGCGGCCTTGGAGGCCTCGGCGTCCACCCAAGTCACGGCCACATTTCTCGTACGCCGCAGGTCATTTTTGAGTTGCTGAAAGATGTTTACTGCTGGTACTCCGCACCCGTAACTGGATATCTTGCCGGCGCCCGGCGCCTTCAGGTGGCCAATAGGCTGATGTTTGGTGTCGTAGGCATGATGGCTGGTTGGGACTGGTCCAGAACGGAGGAGAAATTAACCAGCGGAGGCGATGTGGCCTTTTGCATGGATCGCCTGCATGATCTGGCCTTAAAAAAGGGCGGCTTTGCCAGTGCCGTGCGCTTAAAGGCTCCTCAGTTGATCGGCGATCAGGAAGCCCTTTCATCATGGTATTTCGAGCTCTCCAAAAGATTTGCTATTTGTTTCGATAAAGAGCTCTGCCGCTTTGCGGTTGATTTCGCGAGTCGCCCGCATTTATTACTTTCGCTGTACCCGGATAGTCTACCGGATCTTCTTCAGCGCGCTCAGTCTTATCAGAACTTGATACGAGGAGCGAGACTCGCTGTATTCAGTAGAATGACAGTTGCAGGCCGACAACCAACGCTGTTCCCAGAGGCTTCTTAATGATCGCTGAAATTAATCCTCAGGACGTTGTCTCTTATTGCTGCTCTGTGCTAGGCATAGAGAGTGAAGGGTCAGAGATCAATGACTTGTTTCTCACAGCACTCCTCAGGCGAACTGCAGGGGTACTATGCCCTTGTTCACGCACAACACTCCGCAATTCGCTCAATGAGAGTCTTGCCTATCTACATGATCGACCGGACGAGATCTCTATTCGTATCGAAGAACTAATCGACGACCTGCTGGTCGCAGGCGACCTTTTAGAACTCTCTAAAGTGACAACAGAAGACAACGTCGCAAAGGGAACTTGGGTGTTTCTGTCGCCTCCCGCCTTTATCGAAAGGAAGAGCGGAGGCATATTTCTTACAGGTATCGTTCCGGACCATGACGGCTTTCTTTCAGAGCATTTAAGCAGAAGGGTAGTTCATAGCTATGGTACCCGGATGATTGACCCGGAGCCTGGTGAAGACCTTGCAGAGATCCTGATTGCTGAGGGTCTTCACAGACTTCCAGAGTCCACCTGGCTGAAATCGCCTCGGCTTCGATCGGCGTCGGAGTTTTTGGAGGAAACGAGGCAGCGTCTTGCAGTCGAACCACCATGTCCACCAGTTGCTGGTCTTGAGATGATCAACCCAGAAGCAAAGCCCACCTATTATCGCGGGCGCTGGACTGAAGCAAGCAACCAGACAGGAACTTTTGTTGCGCGTCGACCGCAGGAATTCGGCGCACCTAATTGGTGCTTTGCAGAGCTGAAATTTGGAAAACTGGTACGGATAATCGACTTGCCAGTCGGCACATATCGCTGGCGTGCGTGCGATTTTGCCTGGCACCTGCAAATGGCTATTGACTGGGAAAATGAGTCGCCACAACGCTACCTAAAAAGGGATCTGGGTAGCGTCTGCAGTTTCGATTTTTTTTCACCTTTGCCCCTCTGGTCCGAGCGGCGCTTAATGGTTCTCGGGCAAAGGTGCCCCGGTGAGGGAAGTCTTTTCGCATACGAGATTCCGGTAACCGAGTCTGAGCAAGAAGAAGAATTCCTTAGAGAGAAGCTGTGGCTTGAGCCCTTCGGTGAGTCGAATGATGGATGGAGTATATAATGCAAACAATAAAGCAAACGATTGATAACCTGCACGGGGCTCTGAAGGATTACATAGAAGCAACCTATCACATCAGCGCTCCTTCGCTTATTGCACAGAGAAAAGCGCTGTTGAACCGCGACGGAGTGATATATCGCACTCCTTATCTGGAATCGACACCGAAGTACAAACCCGGTGAGCGGTTTCGAGAGATGAATGCATTGCCCGATGCCGCGCTTGAGCTATTCACTAGACTGAGCGCACAGGAAGGTGATCTGCCCAAACTTGTTTATGACCCGCCCTACAAGCATCAAGGCGAGTCGTTGAGAGGCAGTCTGATTGATGGCAAAAACTTAGTCATTATGACCGGAACTGGTTCGGGTAAGACCGAATCCTTTTTATTTCCGATCCTTGGCAAGCTTGCTAGGGAAGCAAAAGCACAACCAGCTTCGTTTTCAGAGCAACCTGCGATGCGAGCGTTGATCATGTATCCGATGAACGCCCTTGTAAACGACCAACTCGGGCGCTTGCGGGGCTTATTTGGTGACCCGAGGCTCGTAGATTCTTTTAAAACATGGTGTGGGCGGCCGCCGCGTTTCGCAAGATACACAAGTCGAACTCCGTATGCGGGAGTCCGTACTAAGGCCAAAGACTCAGATAGGCTGCAGGCTTTTGACGAATTTTACGTTGATATTCTTCGCCGCGCAGACAGTTCCGACTCCGAAGAGAGAGCGCACGCTCAGGCCCTTCTTAAAGCCCTCAAAGAAAGAGGTAAATGGCCTGCCAAACCTGATCTTGCTGCCTGGTTTGGACAGAAGGGCTCCAAATGGCAAGACCAGAACACTGGTAATTTTGTAAGGGCGATTACTTTGCCCGATGATTCAGAGCTTTTGACACGTTATGAAGTTCAGGTTGCGCCCCCGGATCTGCTAGTAACCAACTACTCGATGCTCGAATACATGCTGATGCGACCTATCGAGCGCCCAATCTTCGATAAGACTAGAGAATGGCTCCGCAAAAATCCTGAGGAGACCTTTCTTGTTGTTCTGGACGAGGCGCATCTTTATCGCGGTGCCGCTGGGGCGGAGGTAGGACTTTTACTTCGCAGACTACGCGACCGGCTTGGCATCCCGGAGGAGCGTCTCCAGATCATATGTGCCACAGCGAGCTTCAGTGACCACACTTATGCGCCTGAATTCGGCGCTCAACTAACTGGTGTCCCGGCCGAGACATTTATCCCGGTGCAGGGAACCCTCGACCTTAAACAGAGCGATGATTTCGGGTCATTGGCCGACGCAAAAGTCCTAGCTGCAGTCGATTTGCACAAGTTTTACGAAGATGGCTCCGAAGAGGCACGAGCAAGAGCAATCACCCCACTTCTTGATTACCGCGGTGTTGTCGGATTTGATTCTACGGAACAGGCACTTTTCGAAGCCCTCCAGTATTTTGGTCCGATGGGACGGCTGGTCAATGTCACAATGCAAGAAGCCAAACCGATCGCAGAACTCAGTAGTTTACTTTTTAATGAGGACGTTCCAGAGGAGCTAGCTGAGGAGGCCCTGACTGTGCTACTGGCACTCGGCAGCGTTGCCCGGTCGGCGCCTGAATTACCCGGCCTCCTGCCTTGTCGCGTTCACAATTTTTTCCGTGGTTTGCCTGGGCTTTGGGTTTGCATGGACCCAGGCTGCTGTGAAATTTCAGATGATGAACGCGGCGGCATTTGCGGCAAAATGTACTCGCAGCCCATGGATCAGTGCGCTTGCGGCGCCCGTGTATTAGAGCTCTTCACATGTCGAAACTGCGGTACAGCATACGCTCGGGCTTATACAGACGACGTCGACGAACCCCGGGACTTGTGGGCCGAACCGGGTAAAGCACTTCGGATGCCCGATGGAGAGTCATCGCCTTTAGAGCCCTTGGATTTGCTTCTTGAGGAACCAGCGCATGAAGAAGAGGCGGAGCCTGCCGACTACGATCTTCAAACGGGCCAGCTCAATACCCATAATACTGGACCGCGCATGCGAACTGTTTACGTCCGGCAGGAGAGGCTGGCCCGCAACAACAACGACGATGACGAAGAGGAAAGTGATTTTGGGCAGGAACCCGCTGGTAAGTTCGTACCCTGCGCCGTTTGCGGTAAGTCAGCACGCTTCGGGCGAAGTTACGTTCAGGATCATCAGACCAAAGGCGATCAGCCGTTTCAGGCATTGCTGACGCGGCAGATTCAGATTCAGCCTCCGGGACCGCAAAAAGCCACGCGATTCGCTCCTTTGCGCGGTCGAAAAGTTCTCGCTTTTTCAGATTCCCGGCAGGTCGCTGCAAGACTTGCTCCCAATGTCCAGATGTACTCCGAACGGGATTCTCTCCGACCACTCATCATTGCCGGATTTAAATGGCTACAGGACCAAGATTCTCTGCGCACTCTCCTCAATCTTGACGACCTCTTCCTGGGAGTATTACTTGCATCTAAACAACTTAACGTCAGATTGCGCCCTAAGCTACATGATCATGAAAGCTTCGATGCTGAAGAAATAGTTGAGAGTGCATTCGCCAAAGGCGACCAAAAGGACCCTGCTAAGTTGCTATCACTTCTTTTGAAGTTGCGTTCGAAGAAGCCGCCAGCAGCCCTCCTGAGTAGCATGCTCAAAACGTTGTCTGATCGCTTTTACGGCATGGAAACACTTGCGCTTGCTTCTCTTCAGGAGCGGGAGGAAAACCGGGAAAGCATTACAGCTTTACCATCAATTCCCGGCATTGCCGAAACCGATGAAGAAAAACTTGCCTTATCACGATTTTGGATGCGTTGCTGGACAGGTTTTGGCCTAACGCACTCACCAAGTATCTGGATAGATGGACGTTCTCCCGAAGGGTACAAAATACAGTCCAGGAGTCCAAAGTCTAAAATCACTGCACTTAATAATGTTGTAAGAGAGAAAAATGCCCGAAAGCTATTTTGGGAGCAATGGCACCCAGCGCTACTTAAAGAGTTTACGAATTCAAAGGAAGGCGGAAACCGCTATCTGAACGGCAGTGTGCTTACCCTGCAGTTCGATGGCGATTGGGTTCATTGTGCTAGATGCAAATCAGTGCATAGACCAATACCAAGCATTGCCCAATGTCTCGACTGTGGGTTTGCAGAAGTCAAATCCCTTGATCCTGATGTCGATCAGGTCTTCCAGGCGCGAAAAGGGTTTTACAGAAAACCCGTTATGGAAGCGCTTGCAGAGCCGCCGCGGCAACCGATGGCTCTAATTGCGGCCGAGCACACTGCTCAGCTTAATGCTCCCCAGAATGAAGACGTTTTCTCCAAGGCTGAGGAAAATGAGCTCTTGTTTCAGGACATCGAGTTGAAAGGCCCGCAAGCTGGAGAGAGATTAGCGGCCATCGACATCCTGTCTAGTACGACCACCATGGAGGTCGGGATTGACCTCGGCGCTCTTTCAGGGGTAGCGCTCAGAAACATGCCGCCAGGTCGTGCCAACTATCAACAACGGGCAGGCCGGGCCGGGCGCCGCGGAAATGCAGTTGCGACTGTTATTGCATTCGGCAGTGCTGACAGTCATGACGAGCAGTATTTTTCAAAGCCCGACGAGATGATTCGCGGGGCGGTCGTTGATCCAAAGCTGACACTGGACAACCGAGAGATTGCAAGGCGTCATATCCGCGCTTTTTTGCTTCAGAACTACCATCAAGATCGTCTTCCGGAAATCGATGACAATCAACCACACGACCTTTTTTCTGTACTCGGTAGCGTTGATGCTTTCCGCAACTCGGATTCGATCCTCAATCGCGACGACTTTGCAAATTGGCTCGCGGAGAATGAATTAGGTCTGCGGGAGCGCATTGCTACCTGGCTCCCATCGGATTTGTCCGATACGAACAGGACGGAACTTTTAGAAGGCTTCGTGGATGATTGCCTAAACGCCTTGGATGAAGCCATCGCTTCAGATGACTTGACCAGAGAAGGCAGCGAGAGCGAAGGAGGAGATGAAGAGGCGCCCGAACCCGGGGAAGAGAGCCCCCAGCAAAGTTCGCAGCCAAACAAGCTGCTGGATAGGCTGCTTTATCGTGGGAAGCTCCCTCGTTACGCCTTTCCAACAGATGTAGCGACCTTTCACGTTTTCGATAGGGACCGGTCCTCGCCATACCGCCACATTATGAGATTTGCACCTTCTCAAGGCCTTCCGATCGCACTGTCCCAGTATGCGCCTGGTAAGCAGGTTTGGATCTCAGGGAAATGCTATACCTCAGGAGCGATCTATTCAGTAATGAAGAATGATCGAGACCAGGCCTGGAAGTCTCGACGGCTCTATATGGATTGCTCTGAATGCGGGTACGCAAAAACATTCGAGCAGGGTGAAGTTGCTAGGGGTGATACGGAAGATTGTCCCGCTTGCGGAGAAAGCGAAAGCTTCGGACCAGCGCATTATTGGCTGCGCCCACCGGGATTCGCCCATCCAATATTCGAAGAGGAGGTCACATCACCGGATGAGATTCCGGAGACGAGTTACGCCACCCGTGCCAAACTCACGATGGATACCCCAGACGAAGGTGAGGGATGGCTAAACGCTAGTGACCACATACGAAGCTTAAGTGTGCGGAAACATTTGCTAGTTTCGAATTCTGGGCCGCAGGATGACGGTTACACCTATTGTGTTAAGTGTGGTTCCATTGAAGCTAGTTCGAATTCGACACCAAGCCTTGCTGGTCCTCATCGTAAGCCATTTCCGGAGGCTGATGATAGTCAGATGTGTGAAGGTATAAGCCCAACCCGACACCTTGTTTTGGGTACTGACTTCATCACTGATATTGCACTCTTTTCCATGCGTGTGGAAAAGCCGATCGTACTTAAGCCTGCCCACTCCTCAACGCATGTTGCCCTGCGAACGGTGAGTGAAGCACTTGCCAAAGCAGCCGTTCAACTGCTTGAGATAGAGCCTGGCGAACTGATGGCAGAGTTCCGTCCGGCACCTACGCCAGCCGGTAAGTCTGGAAAGGAAATTGAGATCTTCCTCTATGACACACTTCCCGGTGGTGCGGGCTTTGCGAAACAAATTGCGGGTCGCGGTGGCGAACTGTTTCAACGAGCGCTCGATTTGCTCAAAAACTGTCCGGAGGGTTGTGACGCCTCCTGCTATCGCTGTCTTCGCAGCTTCCAAAACAAGCTTGAGCATCGCCTCCTTGACCGACATGTCGGGGTTGAACTGTTGGAATATCTCTTGACTGGCCAACACCACGGCTTCAACCCACAACGGCTTGAGAGTTCGACAAAAATGCTGCTAAACGACCTACAACGCCGATGTGATCAATCTGTGAGCTTTATAGCAGAAGCACCGGTCACATACGGTCAGGGTAAGAGCATCAATGTTCCCATTCTCGCAGAAAGCGGTGGACGGAGGTTTGTGATTGCACTTTCCGGACCTCTGACCAGCGGTCATCCAGCTGACGCCAACGTGGCTGATCTGCGTGAAAATTCGACTGACTACTTCGTGATCGCGCCCCCAAATGAACTAGAGGTCCGCGGCAATCTTGCAGCAGTCAGTCGGAAGATTCTCCAGCAGTTGCGGTACTGAGAGCGTGGTTTATTCAATTCAGTACGGAATGAAAAAGGCTCAGCGCGCATCTGAAGAGCCGCTTCCATGGAGGATTTCTCAATGATCGAAATAGCGGGCGCAAATGAAGGGTCAGAATACGAAGCAGCGCTCCATATTCGCAAGCAGCTTCTAAAACTCTGGTCGGACCTTAGCCAGCACCCAGATGATCACGTCAAGATCTTCGTCAGCTTGAAGCTTTACGGTCAACGGATAGAAGACATTGACTTGTTCGTGATTGGACATTTTTCCGCACCGCGTGCTTTTGACATCGAGAATAAATTCTATCCCAGAGATGGCGAGCCTTTTGTCCCAAAGGCGGCTTCAGTCAGGAACTTTGCATTGGTAATAGAGGTGAAGTCCCATGACGCAACTGGTGTAAAGTTTGAGGATAAGGTTGCTTCGGTCAAATATCCCCGAGGATGGGAATGTGTGACTGAGAAAGCATTTAAGCAGGTCTTCGAGCTGAAGACTTATCTAGGACGCTCTGGGTTGCCAAACCCTTATGTACAAGAACTAATCTTCTTCACCGGACTACGGGAGTCTGACCTACCGGAAAGGCCACACAACTGTTTCGGCATTGACGCAAGCTTCGAAAAGATATTGAACATACTTGGCCAGGTTTCTCGACCTGCTGCGAATAATCGGTATGTCAACATTAGTTTTGGCCCTGAAGAGAAGTTTCAAGCCATTCTCGCGCCAGACGCGAGAATTTTGAAGACGTTGGAGCCGACACCGCTCGATCGCCGTAGGATGGATCGAATCGCTAAGACTGCTTTGCCAACGGACTGGCTTGACGATCTCGGTAACAGGCAAATAGTCATCCGCGGGCGCGGGGGCGTTGGCAAAACCGTGATATTGCTCCAAATGGCTTATCGGGCGTTTGATGACACAGGTATGCGTTCATTAATGCTAACCTACAATAAAGCGCTCGTTGCTGATATGCGGCGGTCTATGGCGCTGCTTGGAGTGCCGCGAAACTTGGAGAATGGTGGCATTGCGATTAATACCGTGCATGCCTTTATAGGCCGTCTCATGCGCGAACTCGGAATTATCAGAACTGATGACGCTTTTCTCGAACACTACGAGAAGCACAAAGGAGCTCTCGTCGATTATCTTCAAAGCGGTGCAGTTTCGGCTCAGGACCTATCAGCAATTGTGGAAGAGCAGGCTGATGAATTCGCATGGGATGTTATTTTCGTGGACGAGGGCCAGGACTGGCCGTCCGACGAGATAGACATTCTGCGAGCAGTTTATCCTCTGGAGCACATTGTCGTTGCTGACGGTGTCGACCAATATGTAAGAGAGTCGGTGGCAGATTGGCGCGCAGGCCTTGCTCTTGAAAAATTCCGACCGCGTCGACTCAGACGTTGCTTGCGAATGAAAGCCAATCTCGCACAGTTCGTGGCGGATTGCGCAGGAGCGTTTGACCTTCAGAACTGGGACCTTGAGCCAAACCACGATGCGAATGGCGGCCGCGTTCTGATCGTCGAAGGAGATATGACTCGTGACCTCAAAATCTATGAAAGGCTGAGGTCTGAAGCTGAGGAGCTCGGGAACTATCCAGTTGACCTTTTAGCGTGTGTGCCTCCATCTCTCGTCTATCGTGATAGTGAGATCAGCTTTTCCATTCCAGGGCAGGTTATCCACCAGAGTGGCGGTCTTGTGTGGGATGCCACCGCGGTTGATGTCAGGGAGCAATATCCGACCGCACGCGATGCCTTGCGTATTGTGCAGTACGATTCCTGTCGAGGGCTCGAAGGCTGGACTGTTATTAATTATGCTTTTGACGAATTCTACGAATATAAGTATAAGCAGAGAATGGACGCACCTGATGAACTTGGTGAGACTTTCGATACGAAGGAAGCTCTCGCTGCAGCTTTTGCCGCTCAATGGGCCATGATTCCTATGACGCGCGCGATGGATACGCTTGTCATCAATATATCTAATCGCTCATCCTCACTCAAAGATGTGCTCAAGGCCGTTTATGAAAAGCGGAGAGATTATATCGAGTGGGTCGAAATTGACCAATAGTGGTGTTGTGGAAGATAGTTGGCTGTGGTGCTTTGTTTTAAGCTGCGTTTCTCCACTCTTTTACCATCCGTACTCAGATTCACTGGCCAATTGGGTTCATAACTTCTGTTTGGTAGTAGATTTTCACCAACTACCCGGAGACTTCAATTTGGTGTGTTACAGCTCATGCCTAAATGCAAAAGTTGGTCGAGATTAATTCTGATGTCTTGCTGCCTCACTCGTGGTATTTGAATCACGTTATCGTGGGTGCGAAAGAAACCGGCGTTCCCGCCGACTACCTGGATGCCATTTCAGCCACGCCAAGCCAGGAATACCCTGATCGAGAACGGGATGCGAGGGAGCGGGCTATCTACGCTTAAAAACCGGCTCGCTATGGTTTACCTATTTTGCCCTCTCCTGCAAGCGGATAGGTAGCGATCCCGGCCCGAATTTCGGACCTGTGTTTCAGGAGTGGCGCGAGGTTTCCGGCTTCTTCAAGCTCCCTGATCGCCCTCTCGATTTGCTCGGTGTATCGTTTCAGCTGCAGTGTCCCGAATTCTTCAAGGGTGGTCTCAAGAATATCGTCGAGATCGGCTAGAGCAGTGTCTGTGAGCGTAACCTTCCATGGTTTCATCGTAATCAGGTATCCCGTTTTTTCCTGATGGCTTGCTCTGCACGTTCAGAAAGGTACGTAGCGAACTCGTCACCCGTTAAGGTTCTGGTTTTGCCAGCCTCCAGGTCTTTCTGGCCCGCATCAATGGCGGCTCTGAGGTCATTCATTTTCGTGACGTATTGGGACTCGGCTTCTTCGACCATTCTCAGGCCGGCTCGAAGTACCTCACTCGCATTTTGATAACGGCCCGAGGCAACCAGGTGATCGACTACCTGGGATTGATGGTCCGTGAGTACTATGTTTCTCGTCGCCATGAGAGTCATCCTGTCAGCGTTGCATTGGCATAATATGCCAATGCATGGGTTTGCTGTCTAGGGGTGGGATAACTGTGATACCTATGGGAAAGCCGGGACAGATCTATTAATGCGGTTATTTCGGTAAGCTGGCGCGCGCTTCGCGTTGGCTGCGCGGTAGGCTTCAGAGGCAACAGGAGGATGGCTTTGCCGATCATGGATCTGGACAGCTGGACGCTGTCACAGAGCATCGTAATTTTCAGCATCTGTGCCCTGGTCATTGCGATTGCGGGCACACGCATCACACGGGTGGTCGACCACCTCGCCGACCGGACCGGGCTGGGTGAGGCAACCGCTGGCGCCGTGCTTCTGGGGGCAGCGACGTCCCTCAGTGGTTCGGTACTCTCGGTAACAGCGGCCTACCGTGGGCACCCGGAGTTGGCTGTGAGTAACGCTCTCGGGGGTATCGCGGTACAAACCTTTTTCCTGGCTATTGCCGATATGGTCTACCGTCGCGCAAACCTGGAACACGCGGCGGCCTCGGCTCCGAACATGATGCAGAACGGCCTGCTGATCAGGCTCCTAACAATCGAAAAGCATGCGAGCCAGACAATGATCGAAACGCGCCTGGCATTTCAGGGCGATGGTACAGCCTCTGGCGGGTTATGTCTGAGATCCGAAGGGT
>MDTG01172278.1_pt1 | contig 15845 bp, 18 predicted proteins | sample 811421 | NCBI WGS metagenome assembly MDTG01 (sample SAMN05326645, study PRJNA326480) | marine metagenome | isolation source: seawater | place: Pacific Ocean: South East | collected 2011 | reverse complement strand
CAGTAGCAGAAGAGAGAAAATTTTTATTTTTAAAATAACTATTAAAATATGATGAAAATATAATTTCTGCGCCAGCTTTTGAAGATGAATAATTATCTAAACCTCCTAAAGTATCACTCTCTTTAAAGTTTGTTTTTTTATTCAAATTTAAATAGCATTTGTCAGAAGTTATATATACTAAAGCGGGAATTTTATTAAGCCTATAAGACTCTAAAATATTTGTGCTGCCCAGAACATTAGTTGCAACTGTATTTAAGGGATCAGAAAAACTTTTTGATACTATAGATTGAGCGGCTAAATGAAAAATGATATCTGGTTTAAAAATTTTTATAATATCATTCAATTTTTTGAAATCTCGAATATCAACATACTTTTGATTAATCTTTTTTTCTAATTGTAATACGCTGAACAAAATAGATTCTTTTTCAGGCTTAAGAGAAACGCCAGTAACATTTGCCCCTAATGAATGCAGCCAAAAAGCCAGCCAGGATCCCTTAAAACCGGTGGTGCCTGTGATAAGAACTTTTAGCTTCTTATAATTTTTTAAGAATGTATTATCTTTTTTCAATTTTAATTAGTTAGGAGGATATTCAGTTTTTCCAATAATCAAATCTACCAAGGATAAAAGTAAAATTTGATGAACATTTTCAATATGATTATAAGCTTTGCTATCTACCCAAAAATTTATATCACCTAATTTTGATAATTTGTTATTTTTTTCATTTCCAGTAAATGTAATTATTTTTTTTATTTTTTTCTCTCTCGCTTTTATTGCACCGTTGACCATATTCGGCGAATTACCTCCTGCAGAAATAAGTATTAAAGTATCATTATCATCGCCATAAAACTCAATTGATTTTTCAACCCATTTTTCATACCCATAATCATTTGAAAAACAAGTAAGAAGATCAGACTCATTATAATTTGTACATCTTATTCTAGCATTTTTTGTTAAATCAACACTAAAATGACTAGCTATAGCAGCACTGCCCCCGTTTCCAAAAATCATTGTTTTATTTTTAGAATTATGAGTTTCTACTAAAATTTTTTTTACTTTTATGAGATCTTCAAGATATTTATCATTTTGTAGAAGATTTTTTAAATTACTAAAATAATTTATTAAAAAGTTTTTATCAGTCATTATATTTATTTTTTACTCTTGGGTTTATATCCTAATTTTTTAATTTTGTCAGATATTTTAATACTCCAAAACTTTGAATTTTTTTCTTTTATACATAAGTCAAATTTTTTGGGTTTTTGAAAAGTTTTATCAAAAGTCGGTAGTCTCCCTTTTTTAATAGTATTCATCCATATTAGATAATCAGGATTAAAGATTTTTCTTCCTTCATTGTAAGGGCAAACAAAATCAACAACCACGAATTTTTTTTTTGATTTATTTGCTAGCGACCTCATCCTTTTTGCTTGACGTAATGTACCTGCTTTAGAAAAATCCCAATCTTTAAATTTTTTTCTTATTTTGTCAGCATTTATCCAATCGCAATTAAGTTTTTTTGATAAATTTTTAGCTAAAGTAGTTTTTCCTGATCCTGGTAAACCGATTATAAGAATTTTTTTCATAAAATTAAAACTTATTTTTTTATAAAAAAGATTTAATAGTAATTTCTATTCCTCTTTTTAATGGGAAATTATTTTTCAAATCCAAGTATTTTTTTGCTATTTTAATACTTGGAAATAAACGCATATTATCAAATTTAGAGTATTTTATTTTGCCAAATTGAGGTTTGCCTTTTCCAGTAATTTTTTTAATCATTTCAACAATATTTTTAACTTTAATGGGTTTTCCAGATCCAACATTAATTACCTTTCCATTAATATTATTTGCTTTTAAAGATTTTAAAATTACGTTAACTATATCTTCAATATAGCTGAAATCTCTAAGCTGAATGCCTTTGGTAACTTTAAATTTTTTTCCACTCAAACACCCATTGATTATTTGAGGTATTGCTCTATCCAAACTTTGTAGGGGACCATAAACAGAAAAAAATCTTAAAATTGTTACTGGAAATTTGTATTTTTTATTAATTAATTGAAGATATTTTGTAGTAATTAGTTTAGATTTTCCATAATAATTATTTGGATTACAAATATCGTTTTCTTTTTGTGGACCTGCAATATTTCCGTATTCAGAACTGGATCCGGCATGTATGAATTTTTTAATTTTTTTATTTTTTAAGAATCTTTTAACGATATTTACTGTGCCAATAAAATGAGCATTTAAACATGCTTTAGAACTATTATAATTGTTATTTGCATAGCCACTTAAATTTACAATATGTGTAAAATTTCCATTAATTTTTTTTTTTAGATTTTTATAATTAGTAATGTCTAAAAATAAATAATTTACACCAGAAACTATTCTGTTTGTGATTGGTTTTTTCTTAGATACACTTGTTATCTTCCAACCTTTTTTTAGAGCTATCTTAGCAAGGTGCGTGCCGATAAAACCTGTTCCTCCAAAAATTAATAGGTGTTCTTTTTTCATTGTCGTCAAGTAATATTATAACCAGCTTTAAACATAAAATTTTTTGATATTTTTTGAATATCATCTAGTTGTTTTGAATTTAATAGTTCTTTCCAAATACCCTTTTTTCCAATGAAGAAATAAGTAAATCTTGGGTTTTTTTTTTGGGGGTTCAATTCTTTTACTGCTTTTGATATTTTTTTTTTTGATATATCTTTTTCATAAAACTTTAATACTTGAAATAAAGTTTCAACTGGATCTTTTATAAGATCTTCATATTTAATTGTTAAGATGTTTTTATTTTTTTTACTATAGTCCAACCAGTTTTCCATTATCTGGATCACTCCGGGCATAATTTTATTTGTAATTTGATAGATTAATTCGTCTTTATTTAACTTATGATAGTTATTCTCCAATACTTCCCACGGCAAAGCTCTTGTTAAACCTTGATCAATAAACGCAGATTCCTTTGGTTTTTTTTTTGATAAATGAAAATACAAACTTGTTAAAATATCTCTAGGATCTCTTACAGTTAAAAGATATTTTTTGAAGTATTTGTTCATAATCTTTACGTTTTCTAAATTGAAAGGTGTGTGAGATCGAGTTACATATAATTTATTTTTATATTCTGCAATTACCTCTTCATTAATATCATAATTTTTTCCTTTATTTCCTCTTGGATGGGAACTAGGATGATAAGAACTAAATCCATTTAAAATCTCAACTAATAGATCCCTTAACCAAGTAGAAGCACTTCTATTTCCTGCTATTATAAAAATTGTATGATAATTATAATTTCTTTTAAATAATTTATAATTATATATCTCTTTAAACGTTAAACATATTTTAATAACTTTTTTAATGTAGAAAGAACAAAAAAAATAAATTTTTGTATTTAAAATATTCATTTTTTTATCTTTTTTTTAAGAAAAATTTATTAAATAAATTCTTATCATTTTTAATTTTAATACATGAGCCTTTTTTTTTTAACTTATAAAAATAAACATTTTTAATATTTTCTTCTATTGAAACGTTTGGCCAGATACTTTTACTTAATTTATCAAAGATTGGATCTAAACTAATGTGAATTATTTCAACTTTTTTTTCTAAAGACAGAAATACAGAAGTTGACAAACCAATGACTAAAGAAATACTTTTTTTTACTTTAGAATCAAATCTATCTTGATATTTCTTAAAAATTTTAGAAATATCTTTCGCTAATTTAAATTGACTTTTTTGGCTATAGGGGGCTGGATGTGGCGCAAGTGAAAAAGTTGGAAGTGATTTTGTTTTCATATTTTTGAGAAACTCATCTAAAGTTTTAAGAATTTTTTTATGATTTTTAATTTTATATGGAAAAAAAATTTTATTTTTCATATCTAATTTTATATTACTATATCTCAATGAAGGTATTAATTTTAATTTCTTCTTAGGCCATTTAAGATATTTTTTAAAAAATTTTAGCTGAGCGGGAGAATGAGTAAAAATTTTATTTGGTGCACCCTCTCTATGATAAATATCAAGTTGAAATGGATGAGTATGAGAAACATATCCAATAGTTTCAATAGACTTACTTAATTCACGTACTTTGAAACATAAAAAATTTTGGAACGGTTGACCTTCATAAGGCATTAAAATTTTTTTAATATTTTTTTGTAAAACAAATTTTTTAATAATATCAAATACTTTGAAAGCAAAAAAAGTCTGAAAAGAAGCTTTGTGTAAAAAATTATAAATATTAAAGTTTTCTTGCTTGATAGAATTAAATAAGTATTTTATTAAAAATAAAGGATTAAAATTCTTTTTTCTATAAATTAGCGCTATATTTTTATCCAATTTGTTTGGAATATTTTCATCCATATAAATTACAATCCACAAAATATTTTGAAATTTTTTTGAGCTAAGATTAAAATACCTATCTTTTAGTGTTCCATTTTTAAAATTTTTTTTGTAAGCCCACGTGATCACTAAATAATCGTAGTTTTTGAAATTTTTGTTATATTTTAATAAATATTTATTTTTGTAAGATATAGATAATATGTTTTTTAAATAATTAGAATAAAAATTATTTTCTAACGTGCCTCTATTTAACCAAAAATTCATTCTTGAATATCCCAAAGTATCTTCTGAAGAAGAAAAATGAAATAGCGAACTGTAAGAATAAAGTTTTTTATTTTTTTTTTTATTTTTTTTAAAGAAAAAATTGATTTTTTTTAATATTCTTTTTCTAGAGAATTTTATCTCATTTATAACTGTGTTGCTCATAATTAGTTAGAGGCTTTTTAAGAAATATTTTAGACCGTCTTTTAAAGAGATGAAATTTTTAATTTTTAATTTTCTTTTTAAGAGATTATTGTTAGAACAAACTCTATTTTGATCTCCAAAAGTTGGTCCTGCTAATTTTATTTTAACTTTAAATATTTTAATTATTAAATTTAATAGCTGTTTAACTTTTGTTGATTTTCCGGTTCCTACATTTATGGATAAATTGTAACATTTTTGATTTATTGTGGCTCTGAACCAACTTTCGACTACATCATCGATATATATAAAATCTCTTTCTCTTGTTAAAGATCCTTTTACCAAAATACTATTTTTTTTGAGAGCTTGAGCTAAATAAATACTTACCATTCCTTGCTTTAAATTTTTTAAGTCTTGCCCGGGGCCATAAACACTAAACATCCTCAAAGATACATAGGGTAATTTATTTTTGAAAATTTCCAGATATTTCTCTGAACTTAACTTGCTATTGCCGTAACACGATAAAGGATAACAATTATCTATCTCAGCAAATTTTCTCTTATTAAGTTTGCCATAAACAGACATGGAACTTGCATAAAGAATTTTTTTCGCACCAACTTTAATTCCATAATTTATTAAATTGAGTGTGCTAAGAGTATTCTTATTTAAATCTGTAACCGGATCGTAAAAACTTATCTCTCCGGAAGATTGCCCAGCTAAATGTAAAATATAATCAATATTTTTAGGTAATTTTTTAAGCGTCTTTTTCTTTGAAATGTCAGATTTAATAAATTTAATATTTTTTGGGATATTCTTTCTTGATCCAGTAGATAAATCATCTATCCCTATTACATTGAATTTTTCTTTCAAAAAACGCCGTGCAATATGTGAACCTATAAATCCAGCAACTCCAGTGATGAGAACTTTTTTCATAAATTTTAAACGTTAATTATTCCAATTAAGGTATCGCAACTTCTGTTATTAATTAGTTCTTTTTTATAAAAATTTTCTAAATTCTTTCCAATAATATTTGTATATTTCCCCATGCCTCCTGGTTTACCTTCAAATAACCAATTTACATGATTTGAAAAATCGTATCTTTGATCAAAGAGGATTTGAAATTTCTTACCTAATTTATTTAGAAGATATTTAAGAGATTTTTCATTAAAATACCAAGGATGAGCAATTGACCAGTAAAAATTTTCAAATTCTTTAATATTATTTTGTGTGTGTAAAGCATCAGAATAATTTGGGATTTCAAAAATGATTTTACCATTTTTTTTTAAAAGAGAAATTTGATCTTTTAAAAATTTTATAGGATCTGACATATGCTCTAAAACAAAAAAATGCCATATAAGATCAAACTTTGTATTATTTTTTTTCTTAAAATCTTCTAAATTTGAGTAGAACTCTAAATTATTTTTTTTAAGAAATTTTTTAAAAAATCCTGATGGTTCTATTCCTACACAATTAAATCCTTTTTTTTTAAAGGGTAAAAGCATAAATCCTGATGAACAACCTATTTCAAGGATCTTACTATTTGTTCTTAAATGTTTCTTAATATACTCAAATCTTCTCAGAAACGTACTTTTATTGCTTAAAATATGATTTTGAACATTTGTCCAGCTCATTTTCTTTCCAACTCTTTTCTCCATAAATTTTTCAAATTCATTTTTATAAAATTTTTCTTCATCTTTTTTTTTCAATAAAGGAAATTGGTAACAAACATGACAATTCGGGCATCGATAAAAAACTCTTTTCTTTTTTCTGTCTCCATAAACATTGGGAGCTATTATATTATGATTTCTTGAAAATTTTGTCTTGCAAAGTGGGCATCTTTTAGGTTTAGGCATTTTTAGTCTTTTTTTTTAAAAGCATTTCTACTATTTTCAGATCTTTTGGTGTATCCACTGCCTTAGAATCATATTTTGTTTTTGCCATATAAACTTTGAAACCATTTTCAAGAACTCTCATCATATCAACTGACTCCGCTATTTCTAACGGTGTTGGTTTCATTTTTATATATTCTAAAAGGAAATTCCTTCGAAAAGGAATAATGCAAACTTGTTTTTTTAGTTTAAATTTTGATTTTTTAAAATAAGGTATTGGTCTCCTTGAAAAATATAGAGCATAATTTTCTTTAGAACAAACAACTTTAATACAGTTAGGATCTTTAAATTCTTTTTTATCTTTAATCTCAGAGTATAAATTGACAACTTTAATTGATTTTTTTTTAATAATTGGTTTTAAAGACTCTTTAATCATGTCTTTATTCACCATTGGTTCATCGCCTTGAACCATAACAACTATATCATATTTTACTTTATTTTTTTTTTCAATTTTAATTAAAGCTTCGGCACATCTATCAGATGCTCGCTTATGCCGATTGCTAGTCATAATTGCGTTTCCACCAAAAGACTTTACAAATTTTAAAATTTGATTATCACACGTTGCAACTGCTACATTTGATATTAAATTACTTTTTTTTACATTATCATAAACATGCTGTATCATAGGTTTTCCATTAATTTTTTTTAATGGTTTTCCAGGGAATCTGGAGCTTCCCATTCTGGCTGGAATTAAAAGCAAGATACGCATTAATTATTTTTGAATAGGATTATAGTAGTTAGAAAAAAATACTTTTGCATCTAATGAGTAAGGTAAAAACCTAAATCCTTCTTTAATAAATTTTTTAATTTCACTTGGATTTGGTTCAATAATATGGATTCCACAAGGAACATTAAATTTATTACATCTTTTTAAAATATTTTTTATTATTTTCTTAAATTTTGGTGTTTTAATTTTACCAGTAAATCCAAATGAAGCAGACAAATCGTAAGGACCTATTAAAATGGCATCAATATTTTTAAGAGATAATATCTTATCTAAATTTTCAACACCTTCCTTGCTCTCAATCATCGGTATTATCAAAGGTTTTTGGGCAAAATGTTTATAACTATCAAAATGTTTCCCATATAAATTAGCTCTTGAAAAACCAACACCTCTTATCCCTTTAGGTGGCCAACAACATAATTTAATAACTTTTTCTAATTGTTTTGCAGAATTAATGTTAGGAATAATTAATCCTGCGGCTCCTGCGTCTAAAACTTTGCTACATAAAACTTTATCATCGTTTGGTAATCTTGCCAGAGGTAGAGTTGATCCAAGTTCTATCGCACGAAATAAATTCGATAAGTCCTCATCATTAAATGACCCATGTTCTAAGTCTATGGTGACCCAGTCAAAATTAGCCTGACCTAATATCTCTGCAATTTCAGAGCTTGAAATTTGCATCCAAGCTCCAATAGTAGGTGCTTTTTTTTTAAATTTTTTTCTTAACTTTTCAACTAGCGCGATCTTATTTTTTAAATTCATTTTTGCATCTTATACCATAATTGATTTTGCATATTATCTAAATCTGTATTTTTAAATATTTTGCTACTGAAACTTTTTTTTAATTTAAAACCTGCTTTAAGTAATATTTCTGAAATTTGTTCATTACTTTTTAATTTTTGATTTGCTTCTATCATAATACTTTCTACATTTTTTAAGACCGTTTCACCACCTTTTAAAATTAGAAACTCAATTCCATCAACATCAATTTTCAAATAATTCGGAGCAAGCAATTTAAATGACTTGACTGCATCATCTATAGTAATGCCAATTGTTGAAAACTTAAAAATATCATCAAATTGAAAACCATCATGACTTATTTTTTTTCCAAATGTAGATAAAGCTCCACCTAATTCAGTATTTTGAAAATTCAAAGTACTTTCTAATATTTTTTCTGTAAGAGGAATAGGAATGATAGTAATTTTTGAAACTTGGTTATTAATAAAGATATTTTTTCCTAATAATTCCAAGTTAAATATTGACGGTTCAAATGCGTAAACTTTGATATTTTTTATCTTAGCCGCATAACAGCTATATAGACCAATATTTGCTCCTATATCCCAGAAAATTTTGTTTTCAGCAAATGTATCTATCCAGTCTAACATTTCAGGTTCTTTAGTGAAAAAAGTTTTTACTCTAAAATCATTAATCTCATTTGGAATATAAAACTCGAACTTTTTTTTCCTTAATTCTACAATTTTTTTTTCATTATTAATATTCTTCTGTAAATTATATAAAAAAAATTTTCCGGCTTTAAAATTTTTAAATAAATTAAAAACTATCTTTGAAAATATTTTTATTATATTTTTAATTAAATTTTTCATTATTTTTAATTTCATTAATTAAAAATTTTAATCCACTTTTTAAGCTTATTTCATTTTTAATTTTAAATTTTAAACTTTTCCTTATTTTAAATGCTGTTGGCTGTTTTACATAGTGACCAATATATTTCTTCTTTTGATATAAAACCTTTTTGATTAAGTTTAACTCCTTAGACAAAATTTCAAATAATTTTGTTATTTTGAAGGATTTTGATCCGGAAAGATTTATGTATTTATTCTTATATTTTGATCCTAAAATTGATGCAGTTGCTCTTCCTGCATCATTTACGTGAATGTATTTTCTAATTGAAAGCTTTGATCCTATATATTTTAGTTTTTTATTTTTAATTGCATCATATACAATTTTATAAACGCCATTTGTTTTGTCTGCTCTTGGACCATACAATGAACCGAATCTTAAAATAGTATAATTTAGACCGTACATTTTTTGATATTCTTCAACATAATCTTCAGCCGCTTTTTTGCTACATTTATAAAATCCACCTTCGTTACTCGAGGCATATATACTACTTGCATAAACAAATCTTTTTATTTTAAATTTTCTGGATGCTTCTAAAGAATTTAAAGTGCCTAAAATATTTATTTTTACTGTTTCTATTGGTTTATTTAGAGCATCATTAAGATCAGCAAGTGCTGCAAAATGAAATACAGCTTCATTTTTTTGTATCACTCTTTCCAATTGTTTTAAATTGAGAATGTTGCCTTTGACAAATTTTTGATTTTTTTTAATCCATAAAGATTTTTTTTTATCAAAGATTGTTACTTGATGACCATTTTTTGTTAAATGATCAGCAACATAAGATCCGATAAATCCAGAACCTCCTATGACTAAAGTTTTCATAATAATTTATCCATAGTTTTTTCAATATTTTTTTTTCTATCAGACTGAAAAATATATTTTCCAAAATCAAATTCATTATTTTTCATAATTATTTCTATGCAATTATTTAGGTTATCTTTATTATTAACATAATAAAGCGCTGAAGTTTTTACTTCTAAGTTCTCTTCAGCCTCACAATGCTTATATCTATTCCATTGATCAAAAAGAATTACAGGTACTTTTGAGTTCAAAGAATCCTCAATAACTGTAGAGGAAAAACTTATAGTTAAAACACTTTTATTTAAAAGATTTTCTAAATTTCCTTTTGAAAAATTAAGATTTTTAAAAATTATTTTTAAATCGTTTAAACATCTATTTTCTCTAGGATGAACTTTTACTACAATTGGTATTTTTTTTTCACTGGATATTTTATTTAATAAAATTAAATTTTCAATAAACTCAAAATAAGTCTCTACACCATGAAATTGATAGTTTCTAAAATCTTTTTGTGTTACAGCATATAAAATAATTTTTTTTTTTCTTTGATATTTTTGGCTAAAAATAATATTACCCGTGTCTAGAATTTTTGATTTCATTTTGAAGCTATTACAATATTGACTGCTAATTTTTGTTTGGGATGCAAAATAGTCTGCACTATTACTTGTGATAGGCTCAGCTATTATTTCTCTATACCTTCGGTCATTTTGATTTGAAAATCCTGCAAGTGTACCATGGGGAATGCATAAAGTTTTAATCTTAAACTTTTGTGCGCTATCAAGAAGATAACCGTTAATACCCCTCGTCGCAAACGAAATGCATAACTTAGGTTTAATTTTAATAAAAAGGTCATCAATATATTTTGATTTTTTTATCAAATTTTTAAAATTAGAAAGTTCTTCATTTTTTCTATTACTAAGCAACCTAGATAAATTCCATTTATTTTTATAAATAAATTTTATGTCCGGTATAGTAATGTCTTTTGAATCATTATCATCAATTTTTTGGACGACATAGATTATGTTAATGTATCTTAACATTTTTTTAAAGAAATTTACTTCTTTGAATGAAGGTATAACTATTGTAAATCTTTTTTTTATAAGAAAAAAAATTATATGTTTTAAATTGTATCCTGTATCATTTAGGATTACGTATTTTTTATCGTCTCTAAATGTTTCTATTGTAGTTTTAACTTTGGTTTCATTTTTTTTGAGAGCTAAAGAAGTTTCAGAAGATAATTTTACAACTTTTTTATCATTAAAAAGATTTATTACTATTTCACTTAAAAAGTAATTTTCTTCAGAATATTGCATTAAATGTTTGTTCCATCCAGATACATAGATTTTATTGATTTTTTCATTAATAGAAATTTTTTCTATTAACTCAATTACTAAAGCTATAGAAAAAAACCTAAATCTTATCACTGCAAAATATTCTTTTTTGTGACTCTCATATCTCAAATCTCCTGTGTCAAGATTTTGTATTAATTTTTCACATTCCTCTAAAACGCTATAGTGAAAATCATTTTTTATATAATGGATAGGATTAATAAAATTTAATTTTTTTTTTTATACAGAATAATTGTGTTGGAAGATTTAAGGGTAAAAAAAATACCTTTTCTTCAATTTTTGATAAATTAAATTTTAACTCTTCAATGCTCTGTACGGGGCAAATATTTATCGACATAATATTCAAAGTATTCAAAGTCTTTTTGATTATCTAAATCAAGAGACTCTTCATCGCTTACTTCAAGAAAAAATGGTTTTTTTCCAATTCTACATTTATATTTTTTTAGTGCAGTTTTTCTAATACCATAAAGTCCGGTTGTTTCTTGAATTACTGGAATAGCATCTTGGCTTCTAGGTAAAATGTTAGGTTTATAATTTACTGGTTTTTTTTTAAACCAAAACCATGAAAATATTTCTTTTGTTGTAAAAATTGAATCGCTTTTCTTATTTTTTTTTATAAGATTAATTGCTTTATTTATAGTTTTGATCTTTAAAAGTGGCGATGTTACAAATAATTGAAAATAAATATCTGCATCTATGATTTTACAGTGATAATTTAATAAATCATTCCCGTTTGCATTATCTTTAGCTAGACGTGGTAACCTATTTATAAAAGCATATTTTTTTTTTTTACAATAATTTTCGACCTCTTTACTATCAGAATCTACGTATATTTTATCAAAATTTGCTTTAGTTAATTTATCTAACAAATGTCTGTAGAGAGGTTTTCCACCAACAATTTTAAAATTTTTTCCCTTAACTCTTTTAGATTTAGACTTAATTGGAATGATTGCTACTATCTTCATTATTATTTTTAATATTTTCTAAATTGACTGAAAATTCTATGAACTAAGTTTATACATTGAGTCGGATATTTTCCAATAGCCGTTTCAGCCGCTAAGACGATTCCAGCAGCTCCAGTTTCAAAAGCGTTAAAAATATCATTAATTTCTGCTCTTGTTGGATAATTATTTTCAATCATGCTTTCAAGAAAATTTGTAGCAATAAATACATTTTTATTATGAGCTTTAGCTTTTTTTAATATGGTCCTTTGTGTAGCGGGTATTGTTTCAATTTTTATGTCTTTCGAAAGATCGCCTCGGTCAATTAAAAAATTTGCACCATGTTTAAAAATTTTACTTATATTAATTAGAGATTTTTTTGTTTCAATTTTAAATATTTTATTTTGACCTTTTAAAATTTTGTTAAAATTCATTACATCTTTAGAAGTATTAGTGAATGATAAAGCAAAGTTTTTAATCCCAAGTTTTTTTCCTAATTTTATAGCACTGAAATCTTTCTTGGTAAGATAATTAAGCTTTATAGTTCTATTGACAAGATGAACACCTTTGTTGTTCTCTAAAAAACCGCTTGATAATACCTTACAAACTATTACGTTATGGTTTTTTTTTACTATTTTTATCGAAAGGCCTGTAAATCCAATGTCTAGAATATCATTTTTTTTGAGTTTATCCTCTATGTAATTAGGATAAAGTCTAAAATTATTTTTTTTAGAAATTTTTAATACTGAATTCTTTTTAAAAAATTTTTTTCTACTAACTTTTGTCCTAATTTGAGCTCCTTCAGTGTCTATACAAATTGGCACTTTCGTATATTTTCTTATAAATTTTATATATTTTTCTAAATCTTTTACGCTTAGATGGGACATATTCAACCTTAATAAATTTACTTTAAGTTTTTTAGCTTGTTGTAAAAAATTTTTATTTAATGTCGATGGACCAAGAGTAATCAGTAACTTAAGGGATTTTTTTTTCATATTTAATTATTTTTCATTTTCCTTCATCTATAATTTCTAATATTTTTTTATTGAGTTGATTGTTCTGATAATCGTAATGTATTTCATGGAAATTTTTTTCTTTATGTTTCTTCCATTGGTTGTCGCTTAAGTGTAAAAATTTATCAATCATTTGTTTTATTTTTTTAGGATTATTTCTTATAGAATAATATTTATTTCCATTAAATTTAAAGTAGGGATTTTTTGTCTTTTTTTGTAACATTTGATCGAACGGTAAAAAAAGAACTTTCTTATTTCTTCCCAGCATTTCAATACCCAGCGCAGACGAAAGACAAATTATCAATCTTGATTGGTCAGCAATTAAATAAGAATTATTTTTTTTATATTTAAAATTACTAAAAATTAATTTTTTGTAATAATCTACTTCTGTTTCATAATCAATATTATTTTTATCTTTTCTATTAGATCTTAAAGCAATTATAAATTTTTTTTTATTTTGTTTACAGTACTCACTAATATTTTGAACAATAATTTTTTGATTTTCATTATGGTTTCTTTCTCTTTGCTGATATTTTTTTTTAAATTTTTTTTTTGAATTAAACTCTGAAATATAACATATATCATAAATAATCTTCTGATTTTTATTAATGCTGTTGCTAATGCAAGATCCAGAAATTATAAATTTGGTTTGAAAAAATTTTTTTAGAAATTTTCTTTCTAAATCACTGAAAACAAAAAAATAATCTGTTTTTTTGTATTTGTATTTTTTTGAAAAAAAATCTTTTTTATTAATGAATGAAAACTGATAAGTAATTACTTTTGTTTCAGGCATTAAATGCTTAAATTCAAATGATCTTTGGTTTATATACTCTGATATAGCTACCTTTGGTGATATAGCTTCATAAATTTGTTTCTTATAAATTTGTTTAAAACTCAGTTTGTTTCGTTTAAAGATAAAATTATAAATCGCTCTTATCAAATAATAAAATCTTATTTCATTAAAATTGTATACTATTGATGATATATTTTTAATTCTAATATTTAATAAATTATTATCTAAAAATAAAATATCAGATTTAGGTAATTTTTTAAAATTGATAAACATTAAATATTTGTAGATTTAATTTTAATTATCTATTTTTGGACAGTAAAATTTTTTCTCAATAAATCTATTGTGCTTAAGGTTTTAATCCCAGATGACATAGTGCATAAATTTTTCAATTTTTTATTAAATATAGATTTATACATAAGAAAGGTTAAATAATTTTGAGTATATTTTTTAAATTTTTTTGAAATTTTTTTCTTATCATATGCGATACTATAGACATTGTTTACTAGATCTCCAATAAATGAGAATTTATCAGTATCAACCATTATTAGTCGCCTAGGTATTCTAGAAAAATAATTTAAATTAATTTGAAATTTCATTTTATTTTTGCCCGATCCATTAATTATAGCTATATCATCTGATTTTATTTTTAAATTTGAAATTTTTTTTTCAAAAAAATAATCAAATTTAAGATTTGGAAATATCCATTGTAAGTAATCAAGCTCATGGCTCAGATCTAACAACACTCCTCCACCTTTGTGTTTGAAAGAACTGTAAGAATTTTTATAATTTTTTTTTCTCCAAGAGGGCAAAAATGAATTACAAATGATATTTACATTAAGGACTTTTTGATTTTTTATTAGTCTTTTAAGTTCGTTAATAATTGGATGAAAACGTAATTGATATCCAACAAAATAATGATTCTTTAATTTTTTTATATCTATTTTAATAAACTTATTAAAAACAGGTTTTTCGACTAATATAATTTTTTTTTTTAAAATTTTTTTCTATAAAATTTATTGTACCAAAGTGTTTATAAGTAGAGTTTGAAACAACAATTATATCAGGTTCAAATTCTTTAACATTATGGAGATTGCTAATCGTTTTATAATTAATTTTTCTTCTAGTTACTATTAATAAATTACTTATTCTAAATTTATTTTTTAAAATTTTTAGATGCCTTTCACCTGCAGATCCATATCCAATAATAAGTACTTTATATGTCATTAGATTATCTTAAATTATGTAAATTTTTATTACATTCCATGAATAAATAAATATTTTTTACTAGAATTTTTTGATGAGAAATTTTGTTTTTCATTAAGTAAATGGAAATAGTTTTTTTTTATTTCTGTAAATAGTAAATTTATTCAAAATTTTTATTATAATAATGTGTAAGTAAGAGGATTCTTGTAATGAAGGTAAATCACATCTTCCTTTGGAGAAAATTTGATAGGCGTATTTATTGGTTAGGTTACTTTGAAAAGGGATTATAAATTTTGTTTTTTTTCCTTTATAAAAAATTAATTGTTTATTTTCATTAATAATAAATTTTTTTTCCTTATTAAAAACCTTAATTTTAACTCCATTGATTTCTTTTTTTTTTGTGTCATTAAATGAAATTATATTTTTTCTTTCAGTAAAAAGATTTATATTACCTCTTATTTCTTTATACCCATGATGTTTCGAATTAAATATTTTTTTGTTTAGCGATACTTCAGAACTCACAATCTTTTTAAAATTATTTAGATACTTGAAAAGATCCAAATAGTGTATCATGTTTGAAGCCATATTCCATTTATAGCCAGTTATTTCCATATTAATTTTATTTTTATTAAACCTTTTTTTTAATCTTTTATAACTTTCATAAACTCTATTAGGTGTATTTACCCAAATTTTTTTTTTTAATGCTAATATTTTTTTAAAATGGTCTTCTTTCAAAAAAACAAATTTTTCTAGAATTATATATTTGATATT
>MDTG01150642.1_pt1 | contig 15845 bp, 15 predicted proteins | sample 811421 | NCBI WGS metagenome assembly MDTG01 (sample SAMN05326645, study PRJNA326480) | marine metagenome | isolation source: seawater | place: Pacific Ocean: South East | collected 2011 | reverse complement strand
TCCACCATATCCACCATATCCACCATATCCACCATATCCACCATATCCACCATATCCACCATATCCACCATATGGATTATAACTACCTGAACCAAAAAGGTCTAGCATTCTATTAACGGAATAACTATAGTTTATGCTAAAGTTGTTTGGTTTTCTTCCTCCTAACCAAGGTTCAGAAAAAGTAAAAGAATAGGTTTGAAATTGTCTTCCATTAGCCTGTACCCTTAATGCTAATTTTTGACCGTCTCCAACTGGTAGTGGTCTCCATTTATTAAAATCTTTAATATTTTTTACTGAGAAATTACTAAAAGTTAATCCAACTGTACCAACAAAACCAAAGTAACCACCCCAACCTCCAGATAATTCAACTTGATCACTAGGCTTTTCAGCTAATTCCCATGTTATATCAACTGTTTCATTTTGTGGATTAGGAATGGGTATTGGGTTAATACTCTCAGGATCAAAATAACCAAGTTGAGAAAGTTCTCTTTGTGTCCTAATTAATTCTGAACGATTATACTTCTGCCCTGGAATTGTTCTTAATTCTCTTCTTATTACATGATCACTCGTTCTGTCATTTCCTTTAATTAAAATTTTATTGATTGTAGCTTGTGCACCTTCATATATTCTCATTTCTATATCTACTGAATCACCAATAATTCCGGTTTCTATAGGTTGTATATTAGAAAAAAGATATCCATTGTCTTGGTATAAAGAAGACACATCTGAACCTTTTGGGTTGTAGGTAATCTTTTTATCTAAAGTTTCAGTATCATAAACATCTCCCTTATTAATTCCAAGGACCTCATTTAATACAATTTCATCATAAATGTAGTTTCCTGTCCATTCTATGTTTCTGAAAAAATATTTATTGCCTGGTATTAAGCTAATATTAAGATCAATGTAATCACCTTCTCTTGAAATTGTTTCATCAACTATTTTTATATCCCTATATCCTTTTGATTGATAAAATGAAATTAAATTGTCTCTGTCATTTTCTAATTCTGAGGTAATAAATTTACTAGACTTTAATAAGTTTATTTTTGCATTATCAGTTATAAATCTAGTTAAGTCTTCTAAGGCTATTCCTTTTTTTGTTCCGAATAGTTTTTTTGGCTTTAAAAGTTCGGTTGATTGTTTAAATAATTCTTTAAATAATGAAACGCGTACTCTTTCTCCAGATTTTTTTAGTTTACCTTTTAATTTAGCATCTGAAAACTCATTATTTCCTTCGAAATTAATATTATTTATTTTTACTTTTTTGTTTTTTATAACGTCTATATCCAGCTTTATACTGTTTGCAACAATTGTATCAATATCTTGTTGAATTTTTACTTCAGCATTGAAAAAACCTTTTTTCTTAAAATAATTTTCAATAGTATTTTGTGTGTTCTTTATTACGGCATCTGTAACGATTCTACCTCTTATTAAATTAATTTTTTCTGTTAATTCAGATTTTTGAGTTTTACCTATTCCATTGATTTTAAAAGTGCTTAGTCTTGGCCTTTCTTTTAGCACAATTGATAAATATATTTTTTCATTTTCAATTTTGTTTACTATAATTTTTATATCACCAATTATTCCTTGCTTCCATAGTTTTTTTATAGCTCCAGAAATTGCTTCACCAGGTATAGAAATATTATCACCAACTTTAATTCCTGCAAGAGACTTTAATGCAATTTCATCTAAATATTTTTCCCCTTCAACTTTTATTTCAGCAACCTCATATGTTTTTGGATTGGTGTAGCTTATTGCAATTTGATTTTCATTATTCAGATTATATCTAATTTGAGAAAAAGATATATGGCTAATGCATATCATTATAATCAATAAAAAAACATTTCTTTTCATTTTATTATACATTACCAAATCTTCTATTTCTTTTTTTAAACTCGAAAATAGCACTATTTAATTTTTTTTTATCAAAATCTGGCCATAAAATATCAGTAAAGTATAATTCAGAATATGCCGCTTGCCATAAATAAAAATTACTAATTCTTTCTTCACCACTTGTTCTTATTATAAGTTCTGGATCAGGAATATTATAAGTTGAAAGATATTTTTCAAAATATTTTTCGTTAAAATTCTTTAAATCTGTTTTTTCTATGGATGAAATTATCTCTTTTGTTGCGTTTAATATATCCCACTTTCCTGAATAATTTATCGCTAATATCAAATTTAAACCAGTGTTTTTTTTTGTCTTTTCTTTTGCTAATCGAATACTTTCTCTTGTTATTTTTGGTAAAGCTGATAGTTCACCAATGGTAATAAATTTAATATTTTGATCAATTAAATTTTTTAATTCTTCCTCTATTACACTATTTAAAAGATTCATCAGTGCTTTTACTTCAAGTTTTGGTCTATTCCAATTTTCAGTAGAAAATGCGAACAAAGAAAGATATTTAATATTATTTTCAATGCAGGACTCAATGCTTTCTTTAACACTATCCCGTGCTTTAATATGTCCTTTTATCCTGCTTTTATTCCTGTTCCTTGCCCACCTTCCATTACCATCCATTATAATAGCAATGTGTTTTGGAATATTAGTTTTGTTAGTCATTATACAAAGTTAATATATACTATTATTTGGAGCTGAATTTTTTGGACAAGGAATCCTGTAAAATATATAACTTAAGCTAAATCCAGTAAAATAATAGTAATCATTATTATTACCACTAGAGTACTGATAATTTTTTTGGCTATTATTAAAATCTAAACCGGTAATATTATCTATATTTTTTGTGTTTGCACCAGTAACATAATCAATTTTGTCATAGAATGTTTTTTTTATTTCGAATTCTAATGCTATTGAAAATTGTTTATTAACTAAATATTTAAAACCTAAGCCCAAGGGGATATTTATAAAAAGCTTTTTGTTTTTTCCAATTGCATTATCTCTATTTTTTATATTTTTTAGTATAGTTCCTCCTAATCCAATAAACAAATAAGGGGTAAAGTTTTCTCTTTCAATCTCATCAAAATAATCAAGAAAATTATATTCATTCTTTATTGTGATTTCAGAAAACTTACTTTCAAACCACATATTTCTGATTTTTGAAAGCTCATCACCTATTTTATCACTACCCTTTATTCTCCCTCTTTTATAGGACACTTTAATTGATTGATGAGAGCTCAAGTTAAATCTATTGAAGATTTCAAATCCTACAGAGGAATTTTGTAATGAATACCCTCGTTTCAAATCTCCAGAATATGAATTTAGACCCATACTAAACCCAGGTTCCAAAAACTGAGAGAAACAATTAAAAACTAATAAATTTAGAAATAGTGTTTTTTTCCAATTCATGATTCTACTAACGAAAAAAAAAATAAAATCTTATTAATTTCTTATATCAAATCCCCAGTTTAGTTTTTTTCTTAAGTTTTCGAAAAAATCAAAAGTATTAGGTTGAATGAGATTAACATTAAAGTTTGATTTTTTAATTATAAACTTTTGTTCACCTTTGAAGGTATAGGACCTTGAATCCATTGATACTAAAAAATTAAATTTCTGTTTTTCTATTTTAAGTATGATTTTAGAGTTATCTGGAACAATAATACTTCTAAGACTTAAATTATGTGGACTTATAGGCGTGATTAGTAAGTTTTTAGATTCAGGGGTAAGTATAGGCCCTCCACACGATAGAGAATACCCTGTTGATCCAGTTGGAGTAGATATGATTAATCCGTCAGACCAATATGTACATATGAATTTATTATCTATATAACAATGAATTTTAATCATCGATGAGGAGTCTTTTTTTACAACTGAAATCTCATTTAATGCAAAATTCTTATTTATAATTTCATTTTTTGGCAATAAGGAAACAACTGATCTCTTTTCTAATGTGTAATTGTTATTCTGTATATCATCAATTATTTTTTCAAATACATCATATACATCAAAAGATAAAAAGCCAAGTTTACCAACATTAACTCCAAGAATTTTAATTTTTTTGCTGCCGACACTAGTTACAGTATTTAGTAAAGTTCCATCTCCACCAAAACTTATAATAAAATCAATTTTTGAAATATTCCGTTCAGTATAAACTTTGATTTCAGATGTATTAAAAGTTTTAGCAAGTTCTTCTGAAATATATACTATGAACTTTTTTTGTTTTAATAAGCTAATAAGTGAGTTTAAAATTTTCTTTTTCTCTCCTCTAATATTTATTCCATTAATTCCAACTATCATTATTTGCCTTTTATAAATGGTTTAATTAATTCATTAAATTTTTTTGGGCTCTCCATCATGGGAGCGTGACAACATTTATCAATAAACTTCAGTTTACATTTAGGGATTAGTTTATTAAATTGATGAGCCACTGAAGGTGGGGTGATAGTATCATTAAGACCCCAAACTAATAGGGTTGGACAATTTATTTGATATAGTTGTTTTGCAAGATTATATCTTTGAGCTGATCTAGCAATTGTAATAATGTTCAAACATTTAGCATTATCATTAAGGGTATTGAAGATCTCGTCTATATATTTTTTGTTCAAAATATTTGGATTATAAAAAGTATGATTTACCCTATCATTTATATAAGTATAATCCCCTCTCTTGGGAAAAGTGCCTCCAAATGAATTTTCATATAAACCTGAACTTCCAGTTAAAATTAATTTTTTTACTTTTTTTGGGTTAAATATGGTATAAATGAGTCCTATATGACCACCTAAAGAATTTCCAATTAGAATAAAATTATTTAGCTTCATTTTATTTATAAACTTTTTTACAAATTCAGTTAATGATTCTAAATTAGCTTTTTTAACCTCAACCTCAGTTAATGGAATTTTTGGAATTATTACTCTATTTGTTTTAGAGAACTCATTAACTACACTTTTCCAGTTACTTAAGGCGCCAAATAATCCATGTAATAAAATAATTGGATCTCCTTTACCTTTCTCTATATAGTGTTTATTTTCTATCATTTATGAAGTCAATTTGTTACTTTCATCATTCTCTATAATAAACTCCAGAGAAGGAAAAAAATCAATAAAATAAGCAAAAGTATTTGGAGCAAAATCAAAAAGATAAAAACTAATAGTTGATTCTTTAATCTCTTTCTCTAAGATAGAGATATCAAAATATTGAAAAATATTTATAATAAAACTAATGATTAAAGCAGTTGTAATAAAACCAAAAAAAGCTCCAGATATATCATCTATAACACCAATTAAAGTCATATCTAAAATATTTTTTATTCCTGTACTGATTTGATGAATAAAAAAAGAAGAAATGAAAAAAGTAAAAATTATAGACGCAAAACCCAAAAGTAATTTTTCTGTGTTTGGGAAACATTCAATTAAAAAATTTGATAGAATATATGAATAATTTAAAGAAATGATAATGCTTATGAATATAGAAATAAATCCCATTAAACTAACCATAAAACCCTTGCGAAAACCTTTATAGGAAAAATATATTAAAATGCATCCAAAAAATATATCAATAAAATTCAACTTAATTTTTCTTTTATTTTAAATGCTATTCTTGAGTTTTCAACTTTTCCTGATAATTTTTTTGTAGCTATACCCATCACTTTTCCCATATCTTTTATGCTTTCTGCTCCTAAATTTTTAATAATAATGTCTAATTCGGCATCTAGATCATCATCACTCATTTGCTCGGGTAAGAATTCTTTAATAATTATAATTTCAGATTCTTCTATTTTAGCCAGATCTAATCTATTCTGTTGTTTATAGAGAGTTAAGGAGTCTTTTCTTTGCTTTATTAATTTCATTAATATTTGAATCTCATTTATTGAGCTATTCTTGCCTGTCTTTTCCTCTAATAAAATTGCAGATTTAATTGCTCTTAGAGCTGTTAATCTATCCTTATCTTTATTAAGCATAGATTCTTTTATTTGATTATCTATTGTATTTTTGAGTTCCATTTTTTATACAAAGTTATTAAATACTACTTTAATGGATACTCGATTAAGTGTAAATGTGAACAAAATTGCAACATTAAGAAATGCGAGGGGTGCTAATAATCCTAATATAACTGAATTAGTAACTAGAATAGAGTCTTTTGGAGCACATGGAATAACTGTACATCCACGTCCTGATGAGCGTCATATAACTTTAAAAGATGTATATGAAATATCAAAAATTGTAACTAAAGATTATAATATTGAAGGATATCCTGACGACAGGTTTTTAAAAATAATAAATGATATTAAACCTGAGCAGGTTACTTTAGTTCCTGATGCGCCAGATGTAGTTACATCAAATAGAGGTTGGGTAAAGTCCGACTTAAATATTGATTTAAAATCTATTGTTCAATCGATCAAAAAGTCAGGTTCAAAAGTATCTTTATTTATTGATCCAACAATTTCCATGGTTGAACTAGCCTTAAATTGTGAAGTAGATAGGGTTGAACTTTATACCGGACCATATGCCAAAAACTTTAAAAGAGATAAAGAATTATCTGTGTCTGAATATATTAAATCATCAAAATTTGCTCACAAAAATAATTTACAGGTGAATGCTGGGCATGATTTAGATCTAAATAATTTAGAGTTTCTTAAAAAGAAAATACCTTTTTTATATGAAGTCTCTATTGGGCACGCTTTAGTTTGTGATGCTTTATCTTATGGTTTAGAGAATACAGTTAAATCTTACTTATCAAAAATCTTATAATTGATGGAATTAAATATTAAGTCCTTTGGTGAAGGAAAACCAGTGATTATATTTCATGGCCTATTAGGTTCTTTAGATAATTGGATTTCTGTATCTAAGGCTATCTCAAAATATCATAAGGTTATTTTAGTTGATCTTCCTAATCATGGCAAATCTTATCACACTAAAGAATTTTCATATCAAAAAATGTCTGAATCGATCTATAATATTTTAAATGCTAATAAAATAGAGAATATATCAATTATTGGTCATTCTATGGGAGGGAAATTAGCTCTTAATTATGTTGATAATTATAAAGATCATGTAAATAAACTTATAATTGTTGATGTGGCTAATAAAACCTATTCACCTAATAGGTTTGATAATGTTTTTAAAGCTATTAATAATATTGATATACATACAATTTCTTCTAGAAATCAAGCATCTGAGATAGTGAATAATCTAATTCCAAGCCAAGGAGAGAGAAATTTTATTTTAAAAAATTTAAAAAGAACAGACAAGGGTTTCATTTGGGCTCCTAATATTGAGTTGTTAGAAAAATCAGTAGTTGAAATTTCTTCAAGAATTAAATTGAAAAAAAAAATTACCAATCAAACATTATTTTTATTTGGTAAGAAATCTAATTATTACAATGAGTATGATATTCACAATATATCGAATGAATTTGAAAACTTTGATATTAAAATAGTTAGAGATTCAGGTCATTGGGTACATGCTGAAAATCCAAAAGAGTTTATTAATTATACAAATGAGTTTCTTAAGCTCTAGGATGAGATGTATTAAAGGTCTCTTTTAATTTTTCAATTGAATTGTGGGTGTAAACTTGAGTTGCAGCAAGACTAGAATGTCCAAGAAGATCTTTAATAGAATTTAAATCTCCTCCTTTATTTAATAAATGGGTTGCAAAAGTATGCCTTAACAAATGAGGATTATATTTTTTGCTATTAATTAGTGATGATAAGTGTTTCTTTACAACTCTATTAATTAACATAGGGTATAATTTTTCTCCTTTTTTTGTTAGTAATAAAAAGTTATCCTTATTTTTTCTCATATTAATATGAGAAAGATATTTTTCTATCTGAATAAAAGCATTTTTATGTAGAGGAATAATTCTTTCTTTATTCCTTTTTCCCAGAACCTTTATTTCTTTCTTAGAAAGGTTTATGTTTTGTATTTTAAGATTTATTAATTCAGAAACTCTAATTCCAGTTCCATACAGAAGCTCAAGAATTAAAAGATCTCTTTGACCGTTTAAATTTTCTTTAAGTTTAATATTTTTAAATAAAAATTCAATGTCTTTCTCTTTTATAAAGTTGGGGATTTTTTGATCTGTCTTTAGGCTATTTATATATTTTGTAGGGTTTTTTTTAATAAATTCCCTTTTTGTCAAAAATCTATAAAAAGACTTTAGGGTAGCAATTTTTCTATTAATTGATCTTGGTGAGAGTTTATTTAATGACAATTCAACAATCCAAGACCTAATTGATCTTTTATCTATACTTTCTATGCTTTTATTTGATGAATATTCTTTGTAAAAAGAAAAAAACTGATTAAGATCATTTTTATAACTATTTACAGTGTTATTGCTTAGTCTTTTTTCAAATTTTAAGTATTTGAGAAACTTATCTTTCATGTTATGTGAAAGATAATAAAATTATAATTCTTTTGACTTTAATCTTTGAACGTAGCTAGCTCTTAGCTTTTCCTCTCTTAATTGAACAGATTTTTTGGTATAGAACGCGTTATTTCTATAGTCTTTAATTACTTGAGACTTTTCAAACTTTTTCTTAAAGCGTTTTAGTGCTCTATTAATATCTTCATTTTCTTTAATTGATACTCTAATCATATCTTTTTTTTTGCGAGGCAAATATAAGAAAACAATTATATTATCAAAATATATTTAAATTGTTGTTTATATAAAAAGACGGATAAATTATTATATAATAGCTTATTGTAAGTAATTATTTCCAGAACTTTTTTTTTGTTGATTTTCCTATGCCTGGATTAAATGTATTGGTTGGGTCTAATTTTTTATAAAAACTTAATAGTCTTGATTTAGCCTCATATTCATGCCCAACATTGTGTTCTGCAGGGTACTCAGCGCCTCTATTATCATATTCTTTTAATAATTTTTTTAGTAAAACTTCTGGATCAACACCTTTTTTCACTAAATAATTTTGATGTAAAACATGACAAAATAGATGTCCATAGTAAAGTTTTAATTCAATTAATTCATCAATCTCTGGTGGTAATTCTTCAAACCAATTTTTTTCATTTTTTGGTAAGGCTATATCTAATGACATTGCTCCACCAAGGTTTTTTTCATGAATGGCATGGTACCTACCAAAGGAACCTGCAGACACATATCGATGCAAAAGAGCTTTTTCACCCTCTTTTTTTGTACACTCAAAAAAATTTCCTTCATTATTTTCAAAAAAGTTTTGAAAATAATCTCTTGCTTCATATATCCCATCATCAGACATCTGAATAATCCAATGGTGTTCATATAAATCTCTGAAATTATCCATTCTTTTTGGAAGATGATTAGGCCATAATTTACTTAAAAATTGCATTATCTTGTCAGATAATTTATTAGGTAGGAATCTAAATTTTTTTGAAAGTAAATCAACTTTTCTTTTCAATTCAAAAAGTGAAGGAAGAAAATTTGTTCCTAATTTTTCAATAACAATAAAATTATCCTTACTATATTTTTTGGCTGCGTCATAACAATCTCTATGTAAGTAATCTCCTAATATTGGAAGATTTTTAAATTTTGAAAGAATATCTTTTCTTATTTTTCTAAATATTTCTGGATTGTTAGCTCCAACGTAAAATACTTGATTTTTTTTAGGTTTTGGATAGGTATCTAATCTGACGGCAAAGACAGCTATTTTACCAGAACTACCAGATGCTCCATATAATAGTCTAGTATCAGAATTAAATCTAGCAGGAGTTTTTGAGTTGATTTGCCTTACTATCTCAGAGTATTTATTGTCAGATGCTAATTTATCTGAATAAATAATATCTTTATTATTATAGTTTCTATTTTGTAGGTTATTTAAAATTTCTTTAGGCTTTAATCCTAAATCAATACCTAAATCATTAATTAATTCTAATTCTCCTTTTTTATTAATCTTAGCGTATAAGGCTAATTGGGTGTAGGATGGCCCCCTTTGAACTAAAGAACCTCCAGAATTATTACAAACACCCCCAACAATGGATGCTCCAATACTAGTTGACCCAATAACAGAATGTGGATCTCTGTTAAATTTATCTAATTTTTTTTCTAAATCATACAACGTACTACCGGCTAGACCTACAATCTGTTTTCCTTCATTAATAATATGAATTTCGTCTATTCTCATAGTATTAATTATGACAACTGGTCGATCATAATTATTACCATAGGGTGTAGATCCACCAGTCAAGCCAGTATTTGCAGCTTGCATTATTATTATTACATCAAATTCATTACATATTTTTAAAACTTCCCAAAGCTCAATTAAATTACCTGGTCGCATAACCGTTATAGCTTTCCCGTTTCCATATCTCCAGCCTTTACAATAAGAATCTTTATGCCATTCTTTAGTTAATATATAGGGTATTCCGCATATTTTTTGAAGTTTATTAATAAAATTATCAAAATTTTTTATGTTCATAATTGCTTAAGCGATTATACAATTTAATATTCTATAATTTCTTCTTTAGACTCAATAACTAATGATTTTTTTGATGATTCTTCAACATGTCCTATAATTTTTGCATCAATTTGGAATTCATTTGATATACTGATAATATCATTTGCTATTTCTGTACTACAATAAATCTCCATTCTATGTCCCATATTAAAAACTTCATACATTTCTTTAAGTGAACTGTTTGTGTCTTTATGAATGATTTTAAAAATTTCTGGAATTTCAAAAAGATTATTTTTTATAATTTTTTTATTTTCACAAAAATGCAATACTTTGGTTTGCCCACCTCCAGTACAATGAATAATTCCACTTATATAATTGAAATATTTAGCTAATATTCTTTTAATTATAGGTGAATATGTCCTTGTAGGGGATAAAAGAAGTTTACCAATATTTTTATGTGATTTACAACTATCAGACAATAATTTTTTACCACAATAGATAAATTTTTTATTAGTTTCATTAGAGAAAGTTTCTGGATATTTTTTTGAATAAATATTAGATAGAACATCATGTCTAGCAGAGGTTAATCCGTTACTTCCAATGCCACTATTAAATTCCTTTTCATATACTGCTTTACCTGAAGATGATAATCCAATTATAATATCTCCATTTTTAATATTACACTTAACTATTTTGTTTCTTAATTGTCTTCCAATTACAGTGCTATCGACTATAATTGTTCTTGTAATATCGCCCACATCAGCTGTCTCTCCTCCAGCTGAAGTTATGTTAATATCATAACCCTTTAACATGTTGATTACGTCTTTATTTCCCTCAATAATTTGGGATATTACTTCACCAGGTATGAGATGTTTGTTTCTTCCAATAGTTGATGACATAATTATGTTATCAGTAACACCAACACAAATAAGATCATCTATATTCATTATTAGAGCGTCTTGTGCGATTCCTTTCCAAACGCTAATATCACCTGTCTCTTTCCAGTACAAATATGCTAATGCTGATTTAGTGCCTGCTCCATCTGCGTGCATTATATTACAATATTGAGGATCATTAGATAAAACGTCTGGGACTATTTTACAAAAAGTATTTTCAAATAAACCTTTATCTTGGTTTTTAATTGCTTTGTGAACATCTTCTTTTTGAGAGGAAACACCCCTTTCTAAATATCTTTTTGACATTTATTTCTAATTGATATTAAAAAACTTTTCTTCGTCGTCTTCACTATTAGAGCTATCTATAAACTCATAACTTGTAACTTTGAATTCAGTTCTTCTATTTATTTGATGTTGTTCCTCAGTTTTAGCATTTGTAATAATTAGTTGAGATTCTCCATAACCTTTAGCTGTAATTCTATTTTCGTTAATCCCTTTACTTAAAATATAAGAAACAGCAGATTCGGCTCTTCTTTGAGATAAATCTTGATTGTATTCAACAGAGGATCTGTCATCGGTGTGAGAACTTAATTCTATGCTAATGTTTGGATTATCTTTTAGTATAATTATTAGCTTATCAAGCTCTAAAGCCGCATCTTCTCTAATATCATCTTTATCTAAATCATAATAGATATTATCAAGTACAATTGATTTATTTACAATAATTCTATCTAAAACCAGATTCTTTTCAAATTCTACATTAGTTATAAAGTCCTTAAGTTTGGTTTTATCTAATCCCTTTCCAATTGTTGAGAACTCTCCTCTTGTACTAAAAAAATTTTCTTTTTCACCTATGAGAATATAGTTTTCATCATCGAAGACAGTAAAGGAAAAATTGCCCTTTTCATCTGTGAAAGTTTCTTCAACTATTTGACCAGCTTCGTCTAATAGTTTAACCACACTATTTCCTAGTACATTAAGCTCTTTTCCATCATTTTTAGGCGTTAGCGTTGTGCCTTTTAATGTATAATTTACAATTTTAAGATTAGGGTCATCATTAACAAACGTATATATATCGTCATCACCTTCTCCACCATCTCTATTTGACGTAAAAAACCCTCGGGTAGGATTATATGGATTTACTCCAAAATCATCACCTCTTGAGTTTAAGGGTCTGCCAGGGTTTTTAATTGTAATTTTTCCACCACTTCTTGATGCAACAAAAATATCAAGGCCACCAAATCCTTCATGATTATCAGAAGAGAAATATAATCTCCCATCCTCTGTTACGGATGGGAATAATTCATTGCCTGGAGTATTTATATCAGGCCCTAAGTTTTGAATATTTATCCACCTTCCTCTCCTGTTTACATTAGCTTTATAGATATCTGTTCCTCCATACCCCTTAGATCTATTGGAAGCAAAATATAGTGTTTTTCCATCCTTTGAGAGAAAAGGAGTAGAATCCCAACTCCTTGAGGTATTTACATTTAATAATCTCGGATTGGTCCATCCTCCTCTTCTATATCTTGACCAATATAAATCTACATTATTTCTTCCTGAACTCTTACCATCATTTCCTTTTGCAAAAATCATATAGGTTCCATCAGCTGAAAATGTTATCGAACCTTCATTTACTTTTTCTTGGTTAATATTATCTTCTAATTTTTTTAATGAATTGATATCAACATTTGCACCTCTAGTTTTAACTTCATATAAATCAGTAAATGGCGTTCCAGTTCCACTATAAATTTTTTCAGATAATCTATTTGAAACAAAATACAATTTGTCATTTGAAAATGAAGGAGAATACTCAGCAAAGGTTGTGTTAATAGCTTTTAAGTTTTTGACACTGTAATAACTAGTATCAGGATATTTTTTTAGATTTTTTATATAAATAGCTTCTTTATTTATTAATGATATTACAGACTCATTTTTAGCATTTTTTAAATAATTAATTATTGTAGAATCAGCTTCATCATAATTATTATTTGCTTTGAGGGATAGAACAAGATAATAGTAAGCCATCTCATCATTTATTCCATAATTAATTGCATTTTTATAATATTTTTCTGCTTGCCATAATCTATTTGACTTTCTTAAAGATTCAGCTAATAAATAATTGTTTTTAGCATCAGTTTCCTTTATAGTTTTTTCAAATTTATTAGCAGCATCGAAATATTCAGCATTATTAAAATCTTTTAATGCATTCTTAGTGGTAATACAAGAAAAAGTAATTATCAATATTATTGGATAAAATAGTATGTTTACTTTCATTTTATAAAATTAGTCAACCAAGATTTATTTATTTCTAAAATCCAATTTTTATTAAATTCTTCTTTGTTTTTTATAGTTGTATTTATCATTTTATCATTCGTTTTCAATTTACCAGACTTAATTAAATTAATAATAGACGTCTTGTCTTGAAACTTTAATTTATCATTAATAAATATACCTATTTTAGAATTAGGCATAATATTTAAATTAAGTTCATTTAATTTTCCTCTTATTAATCTATTTGAATTATCAATAGAACACCCACTTACTCCTTCTTCTGCAAATAATACAATATATCTATTTTTAAATATTTTAAATGATGAAACTACAGAAGTATTATGTGAGGTCCACTTTTCGCATATTTCTATAAAAATTTTATTAAAATCTTCTGATATAAAATTTATTTCTTCCTCTAAAATATAAACCCAACATTTAGCCTGATCATCTATTTGATTAAAAGGAATATACATATTAATCTTTTAAGTTATCTGCAATTATTTCTGTTATATCTTTTACTTTGATTTTAAGATCAAGGTTTTTTTCTTTAATCCCATCACTAATCATTGTCATACAAAAAGGACACGCTAAAGCAACTGTTTTAGGTTCAACAGCTTGAACATCATTTATTCTTTCAATATTAATTTCAGCCTTTCCTTCCTCTGACTCCTTAAAAATTTGTGATCCTCCTGCTCCGCAACATAAACCGTTTTCTTTTGATCTTTTCATCTCAATTAGGTTATTAGTAATAGAGTTAATTATGTTTCTTGGGGCTTCATATATTTGGTTGCCTCTGCCTAAGTAACAGGAATCATGATAAGAAATTTTTTCATTATTTTTCTCAGATATTAATTTTCCTTCATTAATTAATTCCTCTAAAAATTCTGAGTGATGTAGTATATGATAATTTCCACCTAGTTCAGGATATTCATTTTTAATGGTATTAAAACAATGGGGGCACATTGTAACAATTTTTTTGATATTATATTTATTAAGAGTCGAAATATTATTTAAAGCTTGTACCTGAAATAGGTATTCATTTCCAGCTCTTTTTGCTGGGTCACCAGTACATGTCTCTTCATCTCCTAATATTGCAAAATCAATTTTTAATTTATTTAATATTTTAACAAACGCTTTTGTAACTTTTTTATACCTTTCATCAAAGGCTCCAGCACAACCAACCCAGAATAAAATTTCAGGGTCTTGATTTGTTTTTATAAAATCATTAATTGTCCTTATTTTCATTTTTATACCATTTTGATCTTTCTTCAATTGGGAATTTCCATGGTGAATAATTTGTTTCAATATTTTGTAACATAGAATTCCATTCTGATGGTAGAGATGATTCTTCTAAAGCATAATATCTTCTGCATTCTATAATAATATCCAAAGGATTAATATTTAGTGGACACTCTTCTACACATGCATTACATGAAGTACATGCTAAAATCTCTTCTTTGGATATATAATCTCCTAATAAACTTTTATCATCTGATTTAATTTTTTTATCTATGTTGCTTCCAACTTCCTCTGTTCTGTCTCTTACATCCATCATAATTTTTCTTGGAGAAAGTTTTTTTCCAGTAATATTTGGTGGACAAACGGCAGTACATCTCCCACACTCAGAACAAGAGTATGCATCTAAAATATTTTTCCAAGAAAGATCTTCCACATCTTTTACCCCAAATCTTGTTGGGACATCTTGTTGATTATCTTCAGATGGTTTCCCCATCATGACATTTATCTCATTTGTAATACTTTTCATATTATTCATTTTTCCTAATTCTTGATCATTAGAATGGTATATGTTAGGAAATGCAAGAAAAATATGAAGGTGTTTTGAGTATGAAACATATATTGCGAAGAGAAGTATTCCAATAATATGTATCCACCATGCTACTCTTTCTATTATTATTAAATTAGAAATGTTTACTCCTATAAATAATGGTTTTATGAAACTAGAAAAGTAAAAGCTGCCTGTTTTATTGTATTCATTTAAATCTTGAAGTACAAGGTCTGTTGCGTTCATAGTTAATATTGCTATCATTAAAATTATCTCAAAAATTAAAATCAAATTAGCATCAAGAAATGGCCATCCCTTTAGTTCTGGACTTGTAAATCTTTTAATTTTTAAAATATTTCTTCTAATTAAGAAGATAATACACGATATAAGCACAAGAACAATAAAGAATTCTATGATTGATATGAAAACATTATAATACGGCATACCTAATTCAAGAAAGATACGGTGTCTACCCAAAATACCATCTAAAATAATTTCAATTATTTCAATATTAATAATTATAAAGCCTAAATAAATCATCAGATGAAGAATAGCAGGGATTATTTTTTTAAACATTTTACTTTGACCAAAAGCAACAAGAAGTAAATTTTT
>MDTG01020557.1_pt1 | contig 15845 bp, 12 predicted proteins | sample 811421 | NCBI WGS metagenome assembly MDTG01 (sample SAMN05326645, study PRJNA326480) | marine metagenome | isolation source: seawater | place: Pacific Ocean: South East | collected 2011 | reverse complement strand
TAAGAACTTTTAGTAAAAAATATAGGAATAAATTTATAAGTCTAGCACAAGATAACAATAACTTTTACAACTATTTAAGAGATATTTTATCAAAAGGTGACAACATAATATTTCTAGGAGCAGGGAATAGTTCAAAAATTGCTCACAAATTTTCAAATTTTTTATCAGATCATGAACATTAATTCTTTTGTATTTCCATTTCTTAAATATAATTATCAATTTGGTAAAAAAACGTGGTTTGGTTCAGGTGGAAACTGTAGATTTTTTTTAAAAGTAAATTCTCTTAGACAATTAAAAACAACTCTAAAAATTGGAAAAAGAGTTTTACCAATTTTTATTCTAGGTTCAGGCTCAAATATTCTTGTTAGAGATGGGGGGTTCAAAGGTATAGTAATCAAACTAGGTTCAGATTTTAAGAAAATTGAATTTGATAATAAAGAAAATATTTTATCAATCGGATCAGCCGCTAAAGATCTTGATGTTTCAAGATTTTGTTTAGAGAATAATATCACAGGATTTGAATTTTTAAGTGGAATACCAGGTACTATAGGTGGAAATCTAAAAATGAACGCAGGGTGTTTTGGATATCAAATAAGTGATCAACTGCTCGACTGTACAATAATTGACAGAAATCTTGAAACAAAGAAAATAGCCAAACAAAATATTAATTTTGATTATAGAAAAAGTTCGTTTACAAACGAAGATGTAATAATTAATGCTAAATTCATTGTTAAAAGATCTAATAAAGAAACTATAAAGAAAAAGATTCACGAAATATCAAAACTTAGAAAGAAAAGTCAACCAGTTTCAACCAGAACAGGTGGTAGCACATTTACGAACCCGCCTTCTCAGAGTGCTTGGAAATTAATTGATTCTGTAAAATTTAGAGGAAAAAGAATTGGTGGTGCAAGAGTATCAAATTTACATTCAAATTTTTTGATAAATGATAATCATGCTACCTCTATGGACATTGAATTACTAGGAGAAGAAATTAGACAAAGTGTTTGGAATAAGTTTAAAATAAATTTGAATTGGGAGTTAATGAGAATTGGTGAATTTAAGAAAATCTGAGAGAATTTCAATACTCAGAGGAGGTATTTCTGATGAATATAAAATATCAGTGCTTACAGCAGATCAAGTTTTTGAAACTCTGAAAAAAAAATATGAAACTTCAATTATTAATGTTGATAATAATTATGACAAATTAATAAGAAATCTTAAGAAATATCAACCTAACAAAGTTTTTAATTGTCTCCATGGATCATTTGGTGAAGATGGTCAAATTCAATCTATATTAAATTATTTAAAAATTCCATATACACATTCAGGTGTTCTAGCTTCTGCCTTAGCGATGAACAAAGTTTTGTCAAAGAAAATATTTAAAGCACTAGGAATTAGTCATCCACGTACAATAAATAATTTAAGTAAATGTGAATTTCCTTTAATAATAAAACCAATTAGCGGAGGCTCAAGTAATGGACTAAATAAAATTGAAACAAGACAAGACCTTATAAATTTTGAAAAAAATAATTCTCTAGAGAAATTTATTATTGAGGAATTTATTGAAGGAAGGGAAATTACCGTTGGGATTCTAGAGGACAAAATATGTGGAATAATGGAGATAGTTTTTGAAAATGAATTATACGATTACAAAAATAAATATGAAGAAATTGCAGTGCATATAATTAATCCAGAATTACCTGAGGATATAATTGATAAAATTAAAAAATATTCATTAACGGTGCATAAAGAATTAAATTGTAGATGTTTATCAAGACTTGACTTCAGATATAACTCAAATGATAATAAAATTTATTTACTAGAAATTAACACTCAACCAGGTCTGACTAAGAATTCCCTTTTACCAGAGATGGCGAGAGACTTAGGAATTGATTTTCTTCAACTATGTGAGACAATCCTCTCAAGTGCACAATGCGAAGAAATATAATTTATTCTTTATTTTTTATATGCATTATATTGTTAATAAATTATTTGTTAAAAAAGGAACCTATTCAGGAAATTTTTACGACAAAAAAAATAAATAAAATAATTCTTGTTAATAATAAATATATTTCAGATGAATTTTTCTTTACTAAATTAAATATCTATGAGGGACAAAGTTTTTGGTCGTTCAATCCATTTTCTCTAAAATCTACTTTGGACTCAATTAAGGAAATTGAGAGCTACAATTTTAAATTAAGTTGGGATGGAACCCTAAAAATTAAAATAAAAGAAAAAAAACCATACATGCTTTGGATTTTTAATAATCAAAAAAACTATATCGATAAAAACGGACAGATACTTGAATTTAAAGTTGATCACTCAGAATTACAGATTATTAAATTGGTTGGAGGGAATGCGAATACAAAAATAAAGGAATTAACAAATATTTTAAAAAATTATGAAAATATTTTTTTAAAAATAAATCAAATAAATTTTGATAAGAAACTTGGCTGGCAAATAAAACTTTTCAATCGTAAATGTATCTTTCTTCCTTTCAAAAAACTTGATAGATTAATAAATATATTTGAAGATATCCTCAATTCTAAGTTATACGAAAAATTTAGTTTTTTTGACTTTAGGGTTTTAGGAAGAATTTATATGAGCAATGAAGAATGCTAAAGTTTATTTCGAATAAAAAACAGTATTGTGTTTTTGACATAGGAACCGATAAAGTTGTTTGCTTGATTTTTAGAATAGAAAAGAATAAACCTGTAATTTTAGGTATGGACCATCAAAAAAGTTTTGGTTTTTCTAAAAGAAATTTTATAGAAGAGAAAAAGTTAAGTGACACGATCTCAAAAGCTTTAAATAAAAGTCTTCCAAAAAATTTGAATCCAAAAAGTCTTAATTATTTTTGCAACATAACTGATGCTAATCATGTTACTAAAAAAAGCTTTAGTGAACTTAATTCTGGTAAAATGGGTATTACAAAAAAAGATATAAGAAGAATTTTTAAAAAATCTATAATTGAGTCAAAGGTCAAAGGAAAGTTTTTAGTTCACTCTCATCCTCTTCATTTTAGGATTGATGAAAATAAAATTTTGGACGATCCCGAAGGAACAAAATGTGAAAAATTTGGTATTTCATTATTTAATATATTAGTTGATTTGAAACTGTACGAAAAACTCTGTAAATGTTTTAAAAATGAAAAAATTGAAATAAAAAGATTTTTTGATACTGGATTAGCATCCTCCATTTCAAATTTGACTATTAGAGAAAAGAGAGAGGGAGTAGCATGTATAGATATAGGATCAGCCACCTCTAAAATAATTGTTTTTCTCGATAATAAAGTCGTTTATTCAAATGTGATTCCATTAGGTGGAGAGCACGTAACGAATGATATTTCCAAAGGTTTAAATATTTCCTTGGAATCTGCTGAGCATGCTAAAATTGTATATGGGACTTTAAATTTACCTTTTGATGAACAAATTCAATTAAATTCAAATGAAATGAAAAAAAGAACTGTAAATAAAAATATCCTGTATGGCATTATTAAACCAAGATATGAAGAAATTTTAGAAATAATTAGAGATAATATTTTTGACGATATTTATGCCAGAATTAGCATTAAATCAGTAATAATCACTGGGGGAGGCAGTAAAATATTTGGTCTCTGCAGTTTATCAAAAAATATTCTTAATAGAGAGGTCAGGATTGGATCTATTGTAAATAAAGAAAGTTTCTTTTATAACAAGCCGGAGTTTAGCACCATCCTGGGTTTAATAAAACTTGCTCAAGAAAATAATAAACTTGAATATTCCAATGAACTACTAAAAGGAAGTTTTTTCTCAGCATTTGATAAATTAGAAAGTTGGATAGAAGAAAGTTATGCATAACAATTGAAACAAAATGTAACTTTTTGTGATTTGAGACAATATTTTATATCTTTATAGTTAAGAAATGCTATTAGGTAAAAAAAAAATTGAACATCCAAATCCATTTGTTCCTGTTAATGCACCAAAATTTTTAACTGCCAAAAGACAGAAAACCATTAAAAATGTAATTAAATTTAATGGTATCGGATTACATACTGGTAATAATGTTACAATGACCCTTTCTCCTGGAACAAGTGATTCTGGAATTATATTTAGAAAATGCGTTGGGGGAAAAGTTATTGAAATAAAAGCTTCCTATCATAATGTTAAATCTACGAAATTATGCACTCTATTATCTGATGCAGATGGAAATACAGTTTCAACAGTAGAGCATATATTGTCAGCTCTATATGCGTTAGAAATTGACAACGTTTACATTGATATAGATTCAAATGAAATCCCTGTGTATGATGGTTCTGCATTAGAATTTGTCAATAAGTTAAATACCACAGGTATTAAAGAGCTAGATTCACACAAAAAGTTTATCAGAATTAAAAAGAACGTTGAAGTTGCTGATAATAATAAAAGAGCTAGAGTAACTCCATTTGATAACACATTAATCACAACTGAAATTGAGTATGACCATAAGGTAATTGGTAAACAAACTATTTCCTTGATGTTAAACCCAACCATTTATCAGTCTCAAGTTTGTAGCGCAAGAACATTCGGTTTCTTACGTGACGTCGAAAAGCTTAGAAAGTCAGGATTAGCTCTCGGTGGTAGCTTAGATAACGCTATTGTTTTAGATGATAACAAAGTCCTTAATAAAGACGGACTCAGATTTAGTGATGAATTCGTAAGACATAAACTTCTTGACTTTATTGGTGATATTTCATTATCTGGATATAGAATATTAGGTTCTTTCTATTCATCCCATACCGGACATGAACTAAATTATAAACTCATAAAAAAAATATTTAAGTCTCCGGAAAACTGGGAATTAATTTATTCAAATTAATTTAAAAACTACTTTAAAAATAACATAAATTCATTAAAAATAATCTTCATGAAAAACATCGTGTTGGTTTTAGCTCTTATTTTATTGAGCTCCTGTTCAACTAATGAAGAATTCAATAATTCTTTTTCATCGAACAGCAGTGATGTGAGCTTATATAATCAAGCAATGGCAAAACTTAAAAAAAAAGAATTTGAAGAAGCAATAGACATTTTCACAGAACTTGAAATTCAATATCCATATTCCCCATGGGCCTCTAGAGGACAACTATTCACCGGATTTGCTCATTATACTGCAAACGAATACGATGAAGCGATACTCACACTAAGTAAATTTGTGGAACTAAACCCAAATCACCCTTTAATTCCATATGCAATATACCTTAAGGCGTACTCTTATTTTGAAAGAATTCCAGATATAAATTTAGACCAAAAATTTTCTACCAGAGCTTATGAAGAATTTTCAGAGCTAATAAATAGATATCCAAAATCAAAATACGCAAGAAAATCTAAGAAGCATCTTAAAAAACTTAATAACCACCTAGCAGCAAAAGAAATAAAAGTAGGAAAATTTTATCAATCGAAAGGTGACTACCTTGCTGCAATTAAGAGATACAACATAATACTTAAAGATTACAGAAAATCTAGACTGGTTTCAGAATCAATTTATAGATTAATTGAATCTTATGTTTCTTTAGGTTTAGTTAAACAATCTTTTTATCTCTACAAAATCCTCGAATTTAATTTCCCAAAGTCTAAATGGCAGAAAGAGGGACTTATTCTTGTTAAAAAATATAAGCTAAATAAAAATTTAAAAAAATTTAAGAAAAAACAACTTGATCTTGAAAAACTAAAACCTTTAGATCTTGAATTAATCTAATTATGATAAGACATTTATCTATTAATAATCTTATGTTAATTGACAAGATTGATATGGACATAGGAATTGGTCTTTGTGTATTAACAGGTGAAACTGGAGCAGGTAAATCAATGATTTTAGAATCTTTAGAGTTATTGTCTGGAAGAAGAATAAAACCTAATGTAAGACCTGAAAATAATAATAAGACTATTATCTCAGCACTAATTGATATTTCAAAATTTCAAGAAATAAAAGATTATTTAATAGAACAAGAAATTTATTCTGATAGCGAAATTATTATTAAAAGAATTATTGAAAAAGATGGAAAAAGTAAAGCAATGGTAAATGATAATATTGTGAGTTTATCAACCTTAAAAAAGATTGCTGATCATACAATTGAGATACACAGTCAATTTTCGGAACAAGGGCTGTTAGATAGTAACACTCATCTAAAAACTCTAGATGATTTTGGACAATATAAAGATCAATTAGAAACATTATCAAAAATTTGGAACGAATTTAGGGATATTAATAAAAAATATTTAGAAGAAAAATCCATTCTTGAAAAAATTACAAACAAAAAAGAAGAATACAATTTTAACTTAAATGAATTAAAAGCCTTAAATCCTCAAGAAGGAGAGTTTTTAAAACTAGAACAACAAAAAAAAATATTACAAAATTCAAGACGAATAACTGATAACATTAACCAAGTTATCGATAACTTTACAAGAGAAGATCCACCAGGAATTGAGTCACTTATAGCAACTAATATATCATTGCTAGGTCAAATGAAAGATCTACTAAACGAAGAATCAAATAAACATATTGATAAACTTGATTCAATATCAATTGAAATTTATGAATTAATAAACTTTTTCAAAACATTGCTTGATTCGAATTTAGACGGTGATTCTCTAGAGAGTATAGATGAAAGAGTAGCAACATACAAAAGGCTTGCACAAAAACATTCTGTTGATATAGAAAACTTAGAAAAAAAAATGCAGGAGATTGAAAAAAAATTAGAAACTACTGAGGAAGGTAAAGTAAATTTAGAGAAATTGAGAAATGACCTAAAAAATTCAGAAAAAAAACTCTCAGATAAATGTGCCGAAATATCAAAAGTTAGAAAAGAAAATGCTAAATTGTTAGATAAAAGAATTAATATGGAGTTTCCAGAGTTAAAACTGGATAATGCTTTTTTTCAGACAGAAATAATAGATTCTGAACGATCAAAAAAAGGTAAAGACAAAGTAAATTTCAAAATTAGAACTAATCCAAAGTCAAAAATGGGAGAAATAAAAGACATATCATCTGGTGGCGAACTTTGTAGAATTGCTTTAGCAATAAAAGTAACAGCTGAGAGAGAAAATTATTCTACGATGGTCTTTGATGAGGTTGATAGTGGTATCGGTGGAGCTGTTTCTACAGCAGTTGGTGAAAGACTAAGGAAATTAGGAAAAAATAGACAAGTTTTAGTTGTAACTCATTCACCACAAGTTGCTTCTTTGGGAAAAAACCATTTTCTAGTAAAAAAAAAAATTATAGATAACAACTTGTCTATCGAGGTAAATAAAATTGAAGGAACGGAAAAAACTAATGAAATAGCAAGAATGTTATCTGGAAAACATATTACGGATGAAGCAATAAAAGCAGCTATAAAACTAATTGAAAATGTCTCTTAAGAATTTATAATTATGCTAATACTTCTGTCTTCCTATACAACCATTCTCTTATATCTTTACTTAAATACTTTGAGAGTTTTTTATATACTTTTGAGTGATAATCATTAAGCCAAGAAATCTGAAAGTTAGCTAGGTCTTTGCAATCGATGAGATCTTTTTCATATGGACATAAAGTCAATGTTTCGAATTCAAGAAATCCAGAAAATTTTGACTTTTTGACTAAAAGCAGATTTTCTATCCTTATTCCATATTCCTCATTTTTATAAAAACCAGGCTCATTTGAGACAATCATACCTTCTTTTAATTCAAATAAACTGTTTCTTTTAGAGATTGATTGAGGACCCTCATGAACACCTAAAAAACTTCCTACTCCGTGACCAGTTCCATGATTATAATCTAATCCTTTTTGCCATAAGTAAAACCTTGCAATACTATCCAATTGATTACCTTTTGTTCCAACTGGAAACTTAATTAGAGATAAATTGATATGTCCCTTTAGAACGCTAGTATAATTTGAAATGTACTCATTCTTTTTTGTTTTATTACCAAGCATAAGTGTTCTAGTAACATCAGTAGTTCCCCCATAATATTGCCCTCCTGAGTCACAAAGATATAATTCACCTTTATATAATTTCTTTGGTTTTACTGCTGGATTATAATGAATAATTGAACCGCTTGATCCTGAAGCAGATATCGTTTGGAAACTTGCGGAAAAGAATTTTTTACTCTCTCTTCTCAATGATTCCAACTTTTCTGAAGCGCTAAGTTCTGTATGACTTGATTTTTTTTTTAAATTTTCTAACCAAAAAAAATATTTTACCAATGATAAAGCATCTAACATGTGTGCTTCTCTTGCGTTTTTAATTTCCGTAATATTTTTTTGACTTCTTAGTAACTCACAAGGATCTTTTTCAATTGTTGGTTTAAATCCATTTGAAAGCATTATTTCTAAGAAATAATATGGACTAATTTCATCAAGTAAAATATTTGATTTTTTTGGAAGTTTTAAAATCTCTTTTTCAAACATTGATGAATCATAGATCTTAAATTTAAATTCATTTACCTCATCCGGAATCTTTTCTTCATCTACAAATACTTTAACATCAGATTTAGATATAATCATTCTAGATAAAACAATGGGTGTAAATGGCAGATCAAATCCCCTAACATTAAGCAACCAACAAGTTGACTCTGATGAATTGATTATTAAGTAATCATATTTATTTTCAAACATAAGTCTTCTTATTTTACTTTCTGTTTCTTCACCTGATAATTTTTTACTAATAAAAAAAAACTTTTTTTTTTGTTCTAAAGGTCTACTTTTCCAAATCAAATCAATAGAATTATTTGTGTCATGGACAATCTTAATATTTTTTTTATTTGCAATTTTTTTTAACTTTACAACAAAATCTATTTTAAAAATTTTAAAATCGATTAGTAATTTTTTGTTTTTTAATATTTTTGCAAGATGGGAAAAAAAATTAACTTGTCCGACGTCAAATATACTAAAATCATTGTCGATCTCTTTTTTTGCTTGTAGTGTATATCTCCCATCAGTAAAAAAATATTTTTCTTTTTGAGATATTAATGCAATGCCATTAGATCCTGAAAAATTAGTGAGCCATTTTAACCTCATATTTCTTTTCGGTGAATACTCATTCAGGTATTCATCAAAAGTTGAAATAATATAAAATTGACATTTTTTTTTTCTTAAGATCTCTAATAAATAATTAAGATTTTTACTCATTTAAAAACTCTTTTTTACAAAAATCAAAGATACCCAGTTTTCCATATATAATTTTTCTTTTAATATTAATTTATATTTACTGAATTTTGCAATAATTTCGTTCTCATGTTGCTTTAGTATACCTGATATTAAAAGAAGGCCTTTATTTTTTAAATTTCGAAAATAAGAAGTTAACATCTTAATTTGGCAACTTAGCAACATATTTGAAACTATGAGATCATATTTTTTTCCATTAAAGTGTTTATTTTTAAAACCGTTTGATAATTGGAAAAAAATATTGTTTAAATTATTTTTTTTCAAATTGTAAAAAAAGTTATTTTTTGAAGATTTATCTATATCTGATGCCATCACTTTTCCATAAATTAACTTTCTAAGAATAAAAGAAAGTATTCCAGTACCTGTTCCTAGGTCCAAAACATTAAAAAAAGATCTTTTTTTGACTTGCATTTCTATTTGTCTTATAAGTAAAAAAGTTGATTCATGACTTCCTGTTCCGAATACATCTTTTGAAGTAATCAATAGATTATATTTTTTTATTATCGGTTTTTTTATTTCTCCAGATGTTATAAAAAATAATTGAGATTCTACACTCTTCTTTTCATTATTATTTTTTATAAAATTTTTATTGCTTATTACTGAAGATCTGTAAGACCCAAATATTCTCTTTAGGTTCTTTAATTTTTTTAGATTTGATTCTTCTTTTACTAAATATAAATCTATGTGGAAGAATTCACCATAAGTAAAAATTGAAATATTTTGATACTTATCTAACAGAGAATAAACTTTTTCAATATAAATAAAATCTATCTTAAATGACAATTTTCTCAATTTTTCATTCCATTTTGTTTACATAATCTGAAAATATTTTTATTAACTCTTTAGAATTATTGAATCTTATTTGTAGTTTCTTCTCAGAAATACCTAAAACAATTCCGACCCCAAACTCATCATGTCGAACTTTATCTCCTATATTAAATTTTTCACTTTCAAATTGTTCAAGCTTATTTTTTATCTTTTCAACTTTCGTTTTTACTTGAAGTAACTTACAATTTTTTTGAGGTAATTCAGATAAAAATCTAGAGGGAATCGAACGATGAACACTATAATTATATTGCTTTCTAAAATTTACATATGAGATAGTTAAATTTTTCCTAGCCCTAGTTATACCTACATAAGCTAATCTTCTTTCTTCCTCAAGTCCTTTGTTTCCATATTCATCAATATTTCTTTGATTTGGAAATATTCCCTCTTCCCATCCCGGTAAAAATACATAATCAAATTCTAAACCTTTTGCACTATGAAGAGTCATAAGAGAAACTTTTTCAGATTTATCACTTTCATTTAGGCTATCAGTTAACAGACTAACCTCCTCAATAAATTCAAATAAAGATGATCTATTCTTTAAATCAATTAACAATTTCTTTAAATTTTCTAATCGACCTTCAGCCTCCGGGGTTTTTTCTTTCTGAAGCATTTCTGTATAACCAACATCATCAAGTAATGATCCAGCAACATCATAATGAATATTATTTTTAAGCATATCAAAATGTTTATCTATAATATTGATGAAGTCCTTTAAATTATTTTCTTGAGTTTTGGTGAGTTTTTTATCTTCAATAAAAATTTTTGATGATTCAAATAAGGAAATCTTGTTTCTATTTGAAGAATCATACAGCTTCTGAATAAAAGCTTTTCCAAGAGATCTTTTTGGATTATTAATTATTCTCTCAAAGGATAAGTTGTCATCTTTGTTTACCAATAATTTAAAATATGCCATTGCATCTTTAATTTCTGACCTTTCATAAAATCTTAATCCACCAACAACTTTATATTTTACGTTTTCCTTTAAAAATCTATCTTCTATATCCTTAAATTGAAAACTAGCTCTCGTTAAAACAGCAATTTGTGAGAGAGACATTCCATTACTATTTAATTCTTGAATTTTTTGGGCTATAAAAATTGCTTCATATTCATCATCTTCAAAATTGTTTATTAAAACAGCCTCACCGTCATCATAATTTGTCCAAAGCTTTTTCCCGATTCTCTCTTTATTCTCAGAAATTAACGATGAAGCAGCTTTCAATATATTTCCTGTCGACCTATAATTTTGTTCAAGTCTTATTATCTGAGAGTTCTCAAAGTCTTTCTCAAAATTAAGAATATTTTTTAATTGAGCTCCTCTCCATCCATATATAGATTGATCTTCATCACCTACACAACAAATATTCTGGTTAAATTCAGTTAATAATCTTAAAAGTAAATATTGAGCAGCGTTCGTATCTTGATATTCATCGACAAGTGTGTATTTAAACTTTTCTTGATAAAAATTTAGAACCTTATGATTCTCTTTAAATAATTTTATTGGGAGTAGGATTAAATCGCCAAAATCAACAGAATTAAAATTCGAGAGCCTTTCCTGATATAATCTATAAACTTCACTAAACTTTCCATCCGTTTCTAATTCAAATTTATGATTTTGCACTTCTTCAGTTGTTAAACCAGAATTTTTAGCTTGATCGATCATATATAAAAAATTTTTTGGCACATAAAATTTTGGATCAAGATCTTTCAATAATATTACCTGTTTAACCAATCGGAGTTGGTCGTCTTTATCCAAGATTGTAAAGTCATTTTTAATACCAACTAACTCTGCATTTTTTCTAAGAAATCTTAATCCAATTGAATGGAAAGTTCCAATATACATACCCTCAATTGGATGACTAAGTATCTTCTCGACTCTCGTTTTCATCTCGTTAGCTGCTTTGTTAGTAAATGTCACGCAAAAAATTTCAGAAATCTTGGCTTTCCTTTTATATATAATACTTGCTAATCTTGACGTTAATACCTTGGTTTTCCCAGTCCCTGCTCCAGACAAAACAAGTAATGGTCCTTCGATATTTAGGACAGCGCTTTTTTGTTGTTTATTTAGCTTACTCAAGAACTCAGGTTCAGGAATTTTTAATTTTTTTTCATCATTCTCAAGCAAGTCTAAGCCGCTTTCTGAGGAGAATAACTAAGGTTTGGAGCCAACCATCTTTCTGCCTCCTCAATACTTATTCCTCTTCTTGATGCATAATCAATGACCTGATCTTTATTAATTTTTCCTACACCAAAATAAGATGATTCAGGATGTGAATAATAAAGTCCTGAAACAGAACTAGCAGGACTCATTGCAAAAGATTCTGTCAATTGAACTCCTAAATTATTTGGTACATCTAATAGCTTAAATAACATCTCTTTTTGACTATGGTCTGGACATGCAGGGTAACCAGGTGCTGGTCTTATACCAGTATATTTTTCTTTTATGAGTTCTTCATTAGTAAGTCTCTCGTTTTTTGTATATCCCCAAAAATCATTTCTCACTTTTTGATGCATCATTTCAGCAAGCGCTTCAGCAATCCTGTCTCCTAATGACTTCACTAAAATTGAATTATAATCATCTTTTTTTCTTTCGAATTCACTGGATATTTGTTCAACCTCTTTACCTGCTGTTACCAGAAATCCACCAATATAATCTTTGACTTTAGTTGTTTTTGGTGCCACAAAATCTGACAAGCAATAATTAGCTCTTGTAGAATTTTTTCTATTAACCTGTTGTCTTAAATTATAAAATTTACCTAAGACTTTTTTCCTCAAATCATTTTCGTAGATTATTACGTCATCCATATCTGAATTAGAGGGCCAAAAACCAATTACAGCAGCCGGCTTAATTAATTTTTTTTTTATCATGTCTTCTAGCATACTCAATGCATCACTGTATAGGTCTTTTGCAGCTTTTCCAATTTTATTATCATCCAATATTTGAGGAAAATTTCCATGAAGTTCCCACGATTGAAAAAAAGGTTTCCAATCAATATAGTCGCAAATTTTTTTAATAGAAATCTCTTCTATTACTTTTACTCCAGTAAAATTTGGCTTTTTTGGTATGTGTTTTTTCCAATCGCACTTAAACTTATTCTTTCTGCATTCAGTTAAACTATTATCGTTGTCAATTTTGTCATTCTTAAAATAAGAATTTTTAATTTCTTGATATTCTTTTTTTATTGATTCGATAAAGGGTAGGCATTTGCTCTTCGAAATTAAATTACTTGCAACACCGACAGCTTTTGATGCGTCGGTTACGTGACAAACACCATTTTCATATAGAGGAGAAATTTTGATTGCTGTATGAATCTTGCTTGTGGTTGCTCCTCCAATTAACAAAGGTTTATTTACTTTATTTCTGGAAAGCTCACTGGCAACAAAACACATTTCATCCAGACTTGGTGTTATAAGTCCAGACAAACCAATTAAATCAACATTTTCCTTAATGGCAGTATCGATTATAGTTTGGCAAGGAACCATAACTCCTAAATCAATAACTTCAAAGTTATTACATTGCAGAACAACTCCAACTATGTTTTTTCCAATATCGTGAACATCACCTTTAACAGTTGCTAAGAGGATTTTTCCTTTTGAACTCGATATACCTAGATTGTCATTTTCCATAAAAGGAAGTAGATAAGCAACAGATTGTTTCATTACCCTTGCTGATTTCACAACCTGTGGTAAGAACATTTTTCCAGCTCCAAATAGGTCACCAACAATATTCATTCCGTCCATCAAGGTCCCTTCAATAATTTCCAAGGGTTTTTTTACTTTAGATCTCAACTCTTCAGTATCTTGATCTATATAATCATTTATTCCGTTAATTAGGGAATATTTTACTCTTTCCTCAACAATTTGTTCTCTCCACTCTTTTTTTACTTTTTGTTTTTGAGCACTTTTTGAAAATTTGCTTGAAATCTCTATTAATCTATCAGTTGCATCTTCATTTCTATTAAATAGAACATCCTCTATTACCTCTTTTAAATCATCAGGTATCTGCTCATAAATAGTTATTTGTCCTGCATTTACTATGGCCATGTCCATACCTGCATTTATTGCATGGTATAAGAAACATGAATGCATTGCTTCTCTTACTTGATTATTACCCCTAAAACTAAAAGAAACATTTGATACACCTCCAGAAACCTTTGCCAATGGCAATCTTTTTTTTATAAGTTTGGTGGCTTCAAAAAAATCAAGGGCATAATTGTTGTGTTCTTTTATTCCAGTTGCAACTGCAAAAATGTTTGGATCAAAAATAATATCTTGTGGCGAAAATTTAATTTTTTTTGTCAGGATGTCATAGGCTCTTGAACAAATTTCAAATTTCCTATCTCTAGTATCTGCTTGCCCTTTCTCATCAAAAGCCATTACAACTGCTGCTGCCCCATAATCCTTTAATAAAGATGCTTGTTCTAGAAAAACTTTTTCTCCCTCCTTTAAACTTATTGAGTTGACAATAGCTTTTCCTTGAACACATTTTAATCCTCTTTCAATTACGGACCATTTTGAGGAATCAATCATAAAAGGAACTTTAGCAATCTCAGGTTCGACTGCTATTAGGTTTAAAAATTTTTCCATTGATTTTTCTGAGTCTAGGAGACCCTCATCCATATTAATGTCAATGATTTGCGCACCATTCTCTATTTGATCTTTGGCCACGGAAACAGCTTCTTCAAAGTTATCTGACATTATCAGCTTTTTAAATTTCGCAGAACCAGTAACATTAGTTCTTTCTCCAATATTTATAAATTTTATGATTTGATTATTCATTTTTAATAATTAAAAGCCTCTAAACCTGAGAGTCTCAACTTATCATTTTTTTTCAAAACGCTTCTGGGTTTTTTATTTCTCACAGTTTCATTAATTAATTTTATATGCTCCGGAGTTGTTCCACAACAACCACCGACTATATTTATATAACCATTTTCTGCCCAATTTTTTATAAAATTTGACATTGATTCAGGAGTTTCATCATATTCACCAAAGGCGTTTGGAAGACCCGCATTTGGGTGGATACTTACAAAATATTCAGAAATTCTATTAAGTTCTATTAGATGTGACTCCAACTCTTTAGGACCAAGTGCACAATTAAGCCCAACACTCATTGGATCTGAATGAACTATTGAGTTATAAAAACCCTCTAAAGTTTGGCCAGAAAGAGTTCTTCCGGATAAATCTGTTATAGTTGCAGATAACATCAAGGGTAATTTAATATTTTTTTTTTGTTCTACTCTTCTAAATGCAATCAATGCAGCTTTTGCGTTGAGAGTATCAAAAATAGTTTCAACCATAATTAAATCGACACCAGAATCAATCAGAGCGTCTATTGATATTTCGTAATCTTTTTGCAGTTCATCAAAAGAAATGTTTCTAAATCCTGGGTTATTAACATCAGGAGACATTGAACCTGTTCTATTTGTCGGTCCAACAACACCTGCTACAAATTTTTGTTCATTGCTCTTAATCATAAAATCATCGGCTGCTTGTCTTGCTATTTTTCCACCTGCAAAATTTAAATCATAAGAAAATTCTTCACAACCATAATCTGCTTGGGAAATCTTTGTAGAATTAAAGGTATTTGTCTCGATTATATCTGCACCAGCTGATAGAAACTCAGAATGAATTTCATAAATGATTTTATCATTAGTCAAGTTTAAAATATCATTATTTCCTTGAAGATTAATTTCAAAGTTTTTAAATTTTTTACCTCTAAAATCATCTTCTTTCAGTTTTCTTTTTTGAATCATTGTGCCCATCGGGCCATCAAGAACTAAAATTTTTTTTTCTAATAATTTCTTTATTTTTTCCATATCTTTAATCTATCCTAATGTTCTAATACCTAAAATATGACAAAT